>UMLR01031774.1_pt1 | contig 12136 bp, 10 predicted proteins | sample 1966741 | NCBI WGS metagenome assembly UMLR01 (sample SAMEA4836207, study PRJEB28245) | human gut metagenome | biome: gut microbiome; material: fecal sample | place: Denmark | collected 2008 | reverse complement strand
TTCATGAATATAAGCATAATCCACATCTTCTACATGCTCCAGCATTTCACCCTCATCTTTGTAGCATACGCTGGCTCTGGAAGTGATTCCTGCCGGCAACAAAAGAGTTGCATACATTTCTTTCGTATAGCCTTTTACATATTTTACAACTTCCGGTCTGGTTCCAACAAAACTCATCTCTCCGCGAAGAACATTGATAAGCTGTGGAAATTCATCAATCCTGCAGCCACGGATCACTTTTCCAACCCGTGTCAATCTGGAATCCTGACTGATCGTAACCTGTGTTCCCATCTTGTCTGCATTCTGCACCATAGTACGGAACTTTAGAATGTGAAATTTCTTTCCATACTGTGTCACACGCACCTGCTTGTAAATCACCGGTCCCGGTGAATCCAGCTTGATTGCAATACTGATGACCAGCATGATCGGTGATAAGATAACAAGCAAAATCATCGAAAGCAGAATGTCAAAATATCTCTTTAATCTTAATTCTTTTTCGTGTCTGATCAGAATATCATAGTATTGTTTTACTTCGTCTGTTCTCATAAACTTCGGAAGTTCGTCCCATTTTCTCATACAGCATTCCTATCCGATGCATTCCTTCAATACATCTGTCACGTATTTTACCTCTTCATCGGTAAGTTTCGTATGAAGCGGTAATGTAATTGCATTTTCAAATAAAGCATAAGCATTTGGATAATCTTTAATATCAAATCCCATATTTTTGTATGCAGATAACAACGGTAACGGTTTGTAATGCACATTCGTTGCTACGCCATGCTCTGCCATCTTCGTAATGATCTCATTACATTCTTCCCGTGTTTTTCCCTGAACACGGATCAGATACAAATGTCCGCTGGACTTATGATCTGTATCAAAATGATTCAGTACATCCACAGGAAGACTTTCCAGTGCTTTATCATACATTCCTATGATTTCCCGGCGCCGTGCTAATAATGCATCATAGCGCTTTAACTGTACCAGTCCAATAGAAGCCATGATATCGGTCATATTGCATTTGAAATAAGGTGCCACAACATCATACTCCCATGCGCCAAGCTGCGTCTTAGCAAGCGCATCTTTGGATTGACCGTGCAGTGAAAAAAGCATATATTTTTTATAAATCTCTTCGTCATCCACACCTTCGATCGGACGCCATGTGACTGCGCCACCTTCCGCTGTCGTCAGGTTCTTTACCGCATGGAAGGAAAAGCTTGTGAAATCTGCAGCCTGTCCACACTTCTTTCCTTTTCGCTCTGCGCCAAATGCATGCGCTGCATCTGCCACTACGATCACTCTGCCAAACTTCTCCTGAAGTTCATTTGCCGGATGGAAAAGCGATTTCTTTGCTTCTACAATTTCAAATATCTTATCATAGTCACACATAATTCCGGCAAGATCTACCGGGATAACCGCTTTCGTCTTCTCTGTGATCGCATCTGCCAGTTTCTCATAATCCATCTCGTAAGAATCTTTTGCCACATCCACCAGAACCAGTTTTGCACCTACATGCTCTACTACACTGGCGGATGCAGTATAAGTATAAGCTGTTGTGATTACTTCATCTCCCGATCCGATTCCCAACAGGCGAAGTGTCATCTCCTGACAAGCTGTTGCCGAATTCAGACAGACTACTCTATTAGTCCCTATATATTCTGCCAACTGTTTTTCAAAAAGCTTTGTCTTTGGTCCGGTTGTGATCCAACCACTTCTTAACGTATCTACAACTTCTGCTATTTCTTCCTCTGTGATATCTGGAGGTGAAAAAGCGATATGCATATTCTCCATAAATAATCTTCTTTCTTTAAAATAAAATATACTATGTAACAATTATTACAAAATTATTACATAGTATATACTACCAAAAAACTCCATAAAATACAATTAAAACTATTTCTTAACTACTTTTCTGCTATTTTTTGAACACAATCAGCTTGCTGATCACATAATTAAGCACAATTACGATCACCTGTGCCACTATCTTAACCAGCATACTGTTCATTCCCAGATTTGTGATGAAAATGAATAAAATCAGTTCCTCAATTACCAGCGTTGCTACTCGACCGCCTATAAAACTGGTGATTTCTTTGATAAAATCAGCTGCTGTACTTGCATTTGAATCAAACACCCAAATCCTGTTAGTTATATAAGCAAATGCAACTGCCAGTATCCATGAACCAATATTTGCTACCAGAGCATTCCATCCTATTTGAATGTTAAAAAATGCATAAGAGATAATACTTACTAAAAAAGTTAAGCCACCAAAGAATAAGTATAATAATATTTCTTTATTTTTTTTGTAAAATGGATTAAAAATCCGTAAAACTGGAAGTTCCATGATGCGGTCAAATATATCTTTTTCTTTTTTCATTTCTGTTATCCTTTCGTAAAATATTCTCTCTTCTTCAAACCGTGCTATTATACTATATTTTTGTTCATATAACAACGTTTTCTTTACAATATCACTTGTTGTCTCCTAAAATCCATGATAACATGATTAGTATATTTAACAACTTATTTTATATAATTTCAAGGAGTATTTTTATGATTCGAATAGGTATAGTCAGTTATAATATATATTGCAATTTTACGAATTATGGATCCGCCCTACAATCCTGGGCACTTTACCAATCTATAAAGCGTATTTCTCCGGATTTGTATCAACCAGTTTTAGTTGACTATTGCCCGGATTCTCTCTCTGACAAAGATCCTTTAAATCCTTTTTCCAATATGTGGGATCAGGACCCAGAATCCAGAAAAATGTGTGAGTTGTCTCTTCCTGCCATTCGTATTAACTATCAGAAATTTGATCACTTTTATCACACATACTTTGGTTTAACTTCTCAAAAATATACTTCAGAAAACTTTAATTCTATTGCCCATTTTGATGATATTAACCATTTTGTATGTGGCAGTGATACCATTTTCTGTATTAATGAATTCAACGGATTTGATGATGGTTATTTTGCTAACTACGATGTAATGAAAGGAAATTCTGTATCTTATGCTGCAAGTTTTGGTGATGCCCATTTTGACACAGATAGCTACCAGATATTAAATAACCGGCTTCAAAACTTTTTAGCAATTGGTTTACGGGAAAATAAATTTATACCTTATCTAAAAGAACATATTAATTCTAATGGAATTCAAGTTTTTAGAACAATCGATCCAACTCTTTTGCTAACCACTGAAGATTATGATACCATAGCCGCATCTCGTATTATAACTGAGAAATATTTATTATTATATGCACGACGATACAACAAAGAAATGGAAGCTTTTGCAGAAAAAATAGCCCGTGATAACGGATGGACAATTGTTGAAATCAGCTTACGCAGTACAAACTCAGCAAAAGGACATAAAATGTTTTATGAAGCAGGTATTGAAGAATTTCTTTCTCTGGTAAAATATTCAGAATACATTATAACGAACTCTTTTCATGGTTTGATTTTTGCTGTACAATACCGAAAACAAATGGCAGTATTTTCCAGAGAATCCGGTGACAATAAAATTGCCGAAGTTCTGGAGTTATTTGATTTAAAAGAATGCCTTCTCACAAAAGCACCTTCAGTAATTCCACAAATCCACGATTACGATGCTGTGCATGCACGTATAAATACTGCAAGAAAATCTTCTCTGGACTTTCTCACGAAAGAACTTAATTTATTGAATGGAGATCATTAAGCATGTGTTACCTTGATACAAATGATAAAATTACCTGTTCCGGCTGCGAAGCCTGCGCAAATGTTTGCCCACACAAAGCCATCTGTATGATTCCTGATTCAGAAGAATTTCGCTATCCCAAAATCAATATAGATTTATGCACGAATTGCGGATTATGCCGTAAAGTTTGTCCTTATAATTTATCTCCTCAAAAATGTTCCGGAATGAATTATACTTTTGGAGGACATATAAAAAATCAAAAAGTTTTATCAGAAAGCACCTCTGGTGGAGCTTTCTCTGCAATCGTTGATGCATGGTGCGATAAAAATTATGTAATTTTCGGAGCTGTATCAGATGGTTTAAATGTATATCATGATCATATTTTTGACAAAAAATATTTAGATAAATTCAGAAAATCAAAATATATACAAAGTAATATTGGAACTTCCTATACTGATGCAAAAAAGTTTTTACAGAATGGAAAAAAGTTTTATTTTCCGGTACGCCTTGCCAAATTGCCGGTTTAAAATCTTTTCTCCTTAATTGCAATCAAACAAATCTGCTGACAGTCGAGGTTATTTGCGAAGGTGTTCCTACTCCTCTTTATTTAAAAAGTTATAATAAGTATATTACTACAAAATATCATTCACGTATTAAATCAATTGATTATCGTTACAAAGATTTCAAATCCTATTTTAACCATTCTATTGGGCGATGGGATTTTGAAGTTATGCAGCTTTCTTTAAAAAACAGCAGGAAGCTTAAAACTGACAGATGGTTTAACCCGTTCTGGTCAATTTGGATCAGTCATTTAATGAGTCGACCATCCTGTTATCAATGTCCATATGCAACCAAAGAACGTTTTGCTGATATTTCACTCGGAGATTTGTGGGGTGTTCATTTATATTGTCCTGAATTATATAATCACAATAAAGGTGCTTCTCTGGTTATATGTAATTCTATCAAAGGTAAAAAGGCTTTTCTAAGTACCAAAGATATTTTTATCGGACATGAACTCAATTATGAAGAGGCTCTAAAATATCAGGGGCCTCTAAAGAATCATATTAATTCAAATCCAAACCGTGCATCATTTATACAAGATCTAAAAACTATGCCTTATACAGCTCTTTTTAAAAAATGGTCCTCTCCTCCAACACTAAAATTGCTATGGCAAAAATATGTTTGGGGAAACAGACAAAAAATATTATTTTGGAAATTAACTAAAGGATTTTATCATATTCAATAAAGGAGATTCACTATGTATTACTTAAATAATAATCTAAAAGATTTAGTTCGCATTTTTGATCAAAATGAACGCAAAAAGTATTTACGACTTGACTTAAATGAAAACCCTGGAGGGCTTCCTCAAGATTTCATTAATTCTATTCTGCCTGAAATAACTCCTCAATTAATTGCACAGTATCCAGAAACCCATCACTTTTCGGAAGTCCTTGCAAAACATCTGAATACTACACCAGAACACCTTTGCCTTGTAAACGGATCCGCTGAGGGAATTCGCTATATTATTCAGGCTTTTACCTCAGAAAGCGGAAAAATTGTTGGAGTAGTTCCATCCTATTTCATGTTTCAAGTATATTCTGAAATGTATGGCCGATCTTTTGTAAAGGTTCCATATAATGATGACCTTTCAATGGATATTCAAAATATTATTTCCACCTTAACGCCTGATACACAATTACTTATATTACTTAACCCAAATAACCCGATGGGAAATGTATATTCAGAAACCGAATTTCAAGAAATCATTAAAGTATGTGAACAACTTGAAATCACTATCCTTGTTGATGAAGCCTATCATTATTTTTATCCAAAAACATTCATCAAATATGCTTTGACCTCCAAACATATCCTTGTTACAAGAACCTTTTCCAAGCTATTTTCAATGGCCGGTTGTCGACTTGGATATGTGGTTGGACATCCTGATGAGATAAAAATGGTACAGAAATTATGCACACCACATAATACAAACGCATTCGCCATGTTAGTAGCTCAAAAAATTTTAGAAACGCCTGGTATTTTATCTTCTTTAATTGAAGACTACACTCTTGGACGTGATTATTTGATAAAAGAATTAAATTCCCATAAGTATTTGCATAAGGGGGATGCAGGAAATTTCATTTTTATAAAGCCTAAAACAAATGCGCTAACCATTGTTGAAAAAATGAAATCGCAAAAACAAATTTTAATAAAATCTTATTCTAATGTCGGAAATTTTGGCACCTGCCTACGCGTTACCATTGGTGCCAAACAATATATGGAACGTTTTTTAGATGCTTTATTTGAATTAGACAATACCAATTAAAGGAGTCGCTTTTTAAATGATAAAAGTTATAACATATGGAACTTATGATCTACTCCACTACGGTCATATCAGATTACTAGAAAGAGCAAAAGCTCTTGGGGACTATTTGATTGTCGGGGTAACCTCAGATGATTTTGATAAAACACGTGGAAAAATAAATGTACAACAGTCTCTAATGGAACGTATCGAAAACGTCCGATCTACCGGACTTGCTGACAAAATAATTATCGAAGAATATGAAGGGCAAAAAATTGATGACATCCAGCATTATAATGTCGATATTTTTACTGTTGGCTCTGATTGGATTGGTCATTTTGACTATCTGAAAAAATATTGCAACGTCATCTACTTAGACCGTACAGAAGGTATATCCAGTTCCGAGCTTCGTGCAAAAGACAGTAATTTAAAGCTTGGATTAATAGGCAATTCTACCCTTGTAGCAAAATATTTTCGTGAAAGCAAATTCGTGAATGGTGCAGAAGTAACAGCCGTTTCTTCTTCCTCAACTTCTGCACAAATAAAAGCTGATAACAGTCTGTTATTAACCAACAGTTATACAGATCTTCTCTCTTCAATAGATGCTGTATACATTGCTTCACACCCTACTAAACATTATAATCATGTCAAACAGGCTTTACTTGCTGGTAAACACGTTTTATGTGAATCACCGATTGCACTTTCTGAAGCTGAATGTAATGAGCTTTATCAGCTGGCAAACAGTAAAAACTTAATCTTAATGGATGCCATTAAAACAGCTTATTCTACAGCTTATAACCGCTTGCTTTTACTTTTAAATTCCGGGAAAATCGGTCAAGTACTTTCTGTTGAATCAACTTGTACAAGTCTTAAAAACATCAAAATTGATACAACAAAAAAAGCAACTCATTATTGGAACAGTATTTGTGCATGGGGTCCTACAGCTATGTTACCTATCTTTCATATCTTAGGTACACATTGGATAGATATAAATATTACCTCTCTTATGTTAGACAAAATTCCTACTTTTGATTTATTTACAAAAATAAATTTTACTTACAAAAATGCTGTTGCTTCATTAAAAGTGGGTAAAGGAGTAAAATCAGAAGGTGAGTTAGTTATTTCTGGCACAAAAGGCTATATTTATGTACCCGCACCCTGGTGGAAAACTGAATATTTTGAAGTTAGGTTTGAAAATCAAAATGATAATCGAAGATACTTTTATCCACTTGAAGGAGAAGGGATTCGTTATGAATTGGTTGCATTCTTAAGAGCCATAAAAACCAATCAGTTACCAAATAATATTCCGATGCAAATTTCTGCAAATATTTCAAAAGTTATAAACATTTGGGAAACTGATTCTAAAGTCGTACATCTTTCACCTTCTTAAAAAAAGCAGACAACTACAATTATCCTTCCATAATTGTTTTGTCTGCTTTTCTCTATTTAACTCTTTTCTTTACCTCTTCTTCAAGAAGCTTTTCATTTTTTTTCCAATCTGCATGAATAAAATGAGGCTCTCCACATGGGAATGTATAGAAATCTTCACCGTACACTTCTTTTAAAACGTAAATATACTTATTTGGCACATAATATTCATCGCCTTCAAATTCGATTTTCTGTAATGGATAAAAAATCTCTTTTGATATTAAATTATTATCGTTACAATAACTCCAACTATCAAAACTGTATAAGCACCCTTTTGCATCTTCTTTAGCACAAATAATATTTTTATCATAAAGTTTCTTATAATATTTATTAAAAATCTCTGCAATCTGAATTCCAATAGCCGAATCATCATCAACACATCCTGCCCTACGAAATTCCTGAATCAATGGATTTCCTTCATCTGTAATTTCTGTTTTTAACTCTTTTCTAATTTTCTGATTTTCTTCCCATTTTTCATATGATGCCTCACTAATCCAGTCAAACGGAAATATATCAATAAAAACAGGAATAGTCGTATCTTTATAAGTAAAACGAATCTGCTTACAAAATCCCCATGCATCATATCTTACTGTAAGTCTATATTCTTGATGATCCTTTAATATTTCTCTTAATTTTTCAATATCCTCTCTTGCCATACAAGTATCTACATCATCATCCCATGGAATAAATCCCTTATGTCTCACTGCTCCTAACAAAGTACCTGCATAAAGCCAATAAGATAACTGATTCTCCTCACAAATTCTAGCAAAAGCTCTTAGTAAATCTTTCTCCAGAAGTTGCAAATTTCTGCTTACTCCCTTCGCTTTAGGTAATGCAAGAAAAAATCTTTTTTGAGCATCTGCTGTAGACTCTCCATCTTTTCGATACTCTTCCCAAAACATCTGCATATCCTGCTTATGATAATGTGTAATAATTCTTTCCAAACGAGCATTTTCCTCATGCAGATGTCTCACTTCATTTGATAATCCATCTATTTTTCCACTCATCTGATTATAAAGCTCGTTTTGATGATTATAACTATTTTTAATTCCCGATTCTAAAATTTGTCTTAATGAATCTGCTTTTTTTACTAAATCATTTGCCTTATCAAGAAATTGCCTTTTTCCTACTGGCAGACGCCAGTAAATATATTCCCATACTCTTCTCATTTCTTTCCTTCCCCTTAGAACTATTATCTATCTAGCCATTTTATATAATCTCTTTGTTTTTTCTTTTACTTCAAGTTTTGAATGCTTATAAAATGTTTTCAAATTAAATTTTTCTATAATTCTAACTGTTTCTAATGCTAATTTCTTTTTATTTTTCGGATTAAACTGAATCAAATCCGGAACAATAAAATTAATAAACCATTCAAAATAAGCTCGCCCCCATTTATTTAGAAATCCTTTTTCATTCCAAAATGCTGTTATTGTTCTAAGATTTTTCACATGCTGAACTAAACGTTTTTCCGTTTCATCATTATATTGTTGCATAAACGACCCGCTTCTATAGCATTGATAATAGTGCAGTTGATCTGAAATATACTGTACTCGTTTTGCCATAGGAACTGTTTGAAACAAAAATACAATATCCTCTCCAAATTTAATCGATTCAATAAATCGTAACTGATTATCATTTAAAAAATCTCGAGAATACGCATGATTCCAAATAAAGGGTTCACTATTAGTTTCGCCAAATAAAGATTTTTCATTCGGTTCTGGATAATATATATCTCTACTATTTAATTTCCATGCAACCCAGGCGTCCGGCTCTGGTATTTCAGGAAACGGTTTCGATCCATATACAATAATGTCTGCATAATGATTAATTCTCTCTTCATAAATTCTCTCACACGCATTAGTTGTTAAATAATCATCCGGATCTAAAAATACAATCATATCCCCTGTTGCCGCATCAATTCCAGTATTTCTTGCTGCCGCAACCCCAGCATTCTGTTTATCAATAAGTTGAATGCGCGAATCTATCTTCATCTGTTCCCGAATTATTTCATCTGAGTTATCTGTTGATCCATCATTAACACATATGATTTCAATATCCAAAAGAGTTTGACGTCTCAAACTTTCCAAACATCTACTCAAATAATCCGCCACATTATATACCGGTATAACTACCGAGATCTTCGGTCCTTTAACCATGATATACCTCCAATAATCTTCTTACAACCTAATTTAAAAGTATATACAACCCCATCATCTTTAACACTTTGAATTCCACCCAAAATCTTTCTTGGGAGAAATGTAATAAGTCTTCCTATGCGATACGAATAGGATTCTTTAATTTCCTTTAATTCTTTCATTGAATATCCCGGTTGATTGAGTGCATACTCATTATAAAAACCTATAGGATCTTCAACCATTTTTTTTACACCTTCCCACTTATATTCTTCAAAATATCGTGAATCCATTGTACCTTTTTCAAAGCATTCTTTAAATTCCTGAGCTGCTCTTTCTAAAAAGATATACTTAAATTTAGGACTAAGTCTCCCCAAATTCCACATATAAGTATCATATTTTATTCGATTACATACACATTCTAATACTCCACGATGTAAAGGATTTGTTTCCAAGAATTTATGCATCTCTTCATATTCATCACATACACAAAAAACTTTCTTCGGAGAATTTACTGAAGAATTCTCATTATCCTGACGATAATGCAAATATGCTTCCTGTAACAGCTGAACACGTTTAGCAAGACACATTACTTTAAAGCTAAAACTCGTATCCTGAAACGATGCTCCTGGTGTTTCATTAAAACGGATTTTATTTTCTCGAATAAAATCTTTTCTATAAATAGCAGACCAAATCGTCGGCTTCAAATTAAAAAATTCTACCATTTCCATCGGTGCATTAAAATCTGTAGCCGGACAGAATGTTTTTCTTGCACGTACTTTAGATACAATTTCTTCTTTTTCATTTCTTTCTTTCGGAATCGAATAATAATAGTAAAATCCTGATTTCACCACATCCAACTGATTGCTTGAAGCTACATTATACATTTCTTCAAACATCTCCGGATCCGCATAATCATCCGACTCAACAATACCGATATATTCGCCCTCTGCCATATCAAATCCACGGTTCATGGAATTTCCATAACCACTGTTTGGTTTTGTAATTACTTTTACACGTGAATCCTTATCCATATATTCCTGGATAATCTGTGGTGATGAATCTGTTGATCCATCATCTACACAAATAATTTCGATATCTTTCAATGTCTGATTTACAATACTGTCAAGGCACTGACGAAGATATTTTTCTACGTTATAAATTGGTACTACTACTGATACTTTCGGTGATCCCATATGTTCCTCCTTATAAATCCATGTTTTTATCTAATTCCAGATAATGATTCCAAAAATCCTTTGAAGTAAAGGTACCAAACATATTTCGGTACTGTTTACATACTTTATCATATCTCTGGTCAATATGTTTACATACTTTAAAAAATTTAATGTAAGATGCTATCATCGTAATAACACTTCTTTTTGCATCCAGCACATGATCTGTACTGTCTATATACAGCACTTCTTTATATCGATATAAATCATAAATATTTGGATATGGAATTTCTGCTTTTGGCTTTCCATGTCTTGCCGGCAAAAAATGTCCATTCATCGTAGCCATTTTCCAGATCTTTTCCATAAATGGAACATTCTTTCTTTGCTCTTTTCCATATGGGCTAAGATCTTCTTCCGTTAAACCTTTGTAACCGATAAAATCTTCTTTAGATTTCATCTCATAGTTATATGCCGCCAGTTTTTTGTGAATCTCTATTCCATCCTGCTCGCTGAACCATTTTGCTCCTTTTAAGAAATCAAGTGTTCCAAGTAGATTTAAATCCACATACTTGTAGCGATACTTTCCTATATTGCTGCTAATCTCTTTAAATAAAACCTTTTTAAATTGTTTAGCCGTAAACTTTTCATCATGAATCGCATTCAGTATTGCCAGATTTCGAATATCATAATATTCATTTGTTCCCGGACATTTATTTTCAAACGCTTCATGCCATACACAAATTCCATTTAATAAAATAAATTCTCCATTTGCACGTAATCCATATTCAATATCATCACGATGAATAAATAACGGAAGCGGTAATTTATTTTTGTTAATAAATGTGACTGGTATGCAGGAATACCACCATCCAACATAATCATGTTCAATCTCGACTTCATTTGTAATGCATTCTGCCAATGAAGTCATATCAAAATCATGATTATGTGCAATCATATCTCCATTGTTCCATAATGCTCCACTTTCATACTGGATACTTGGATGATCCAGTCGCATCAGAGCTCCACCAATTACATAATTATAATATTTCTTCTTTAAATGTTTTAAGAAAAGATAATTTCTTTCAATTGTTTCCGGTAATATAATTGCATCATCATCCATTAACAGAACGTGACTTATTTTTTCTTCGCCATTTAAATATTCCAGCATGGTACGGGTAAACCCGCCTACTCCACCCAGATTTTTGTTTTTTACAACATGAATTTCTGGATTTTCAATTTTCTCTGGTTCTAGCGTACCCGCATTATCCGAAATACAAATTTTAATATGTTCATACGCTTCTGCTGCCGGATTATTTAAGATTCCTTCTTTCAGGAGATTCATATTACGCTCTACATATTTTTCTCTCTTGAACGTACAGATTCCGATTCCTATACAGATATCATTCTCTTCCAGACCCGTCTGATCTGTTGAAAAATCAACC
>UMLR01047516.1_pt1 | contig 12139 bp, 7 predicted proteins | sample 1966741 | NCBI WGS metagenome assembly UMLR01 (sample SAMEA4836207, study PRJEB28245) | human gut metagenome | biome: gut microbiome; material: fecal sample | place: Denmark | collected 2008 | reverse complement strand
GCCCCTGGCTTGATTATTCGCTTTACGCGCCCCGCCCTTATCGGGACGCACCAGACATTTTTCGTCGTACCCAATAAGGTCTTCCCTGCCAGCCGCCTTCAGGGCCTCGATAACCAGCCTGCGATTCTTTGGGTTGCGGTACTGAATAAGCGCTCGCTGCATTGCTTTTTCATGAGGCGTGCGTGGACAGTGCACTTCTTCCATGGTGCGCGGGTCGACCCCTGTGAAATAGATACACGTGGAAATGGTGCTGGGCGTTGGATAGAAGTCCTGCACCTGTTCGGGGTTAAAGCCCATATCGCGGCAGAACTCCGCCAACTCTACAGCCTCTTTTAAGGTAGATCCGGGGTGCGAGCTCATGAGATACGGAACCACGAACTGCTTGAGCCCAAGCTTCTTGTTGGCCGCATCAAAGCGCCGCACAAATTCCTGGTAAGTGTCGTTGTTCGGCTTCCCCATCACCTTAAGCACTTCATCGCTCACATGCTCCGGCGCCAGACGAAGCTGCCCCGAAACATGATACTGAGATAGCTCATCTATGAATTCGTTGGCGTGCTTATCAAGAAGCACATAATCAAAGCGCAGTCCGCTGCGCACGAACACTTTCTTGACCCCAGGCAAGCTGCGCAGCTCGCGAAGCACGTTCAGGTAATCGCGATTGTCCACCTGCAAGCTCCTGCAGGGCTTCGGTGCCAAACAGCGTTTTCCGCGACATGCACCTTTATCGAGCTGTTTGGGACAAGCAGGCTTGCGGAAGTTTGCCGTTGGACCACCTACATCGTTGATATACCCCTTGAAATCGGGGTCTTGCGTGATGGTCTTCGCTTCCTCAACCAGGCTCTCCTTGCTACGGCTTTGAATAATGCGACCCTGATGGAACGCCAAGGAACAGAACGAGCACTCGCCAATACAACCCCGATTACTGGTTAGGCTAAATTTCACTTCGCTGATTGCGGGAATGCCGCCAGCCGCTTCGTACATGGGATGATAGGTTCGCTCATACGGCAAACGATATACCGCATCGAATTCCGGGGTTGAAAGCGGAGTGCTCGGAGGATTCTGAACAATGTACAAGTTGTCCTGCTCGTAAGGTTCAACCAAACATTTGCCGCTGAATGGGTCAAGGTTGCGATACTGCAAACGGAAACTTTCAGCATATTTCAGCTTATCGACACGCATGCTTTCGAAGGAAGGTAGCGAAACGTATCCATCCATTACCCCTTCAAGGTTATGGGATCGAAACGCTGTGCCCTCGATCCAGGTAATTTGGCTAATAGGGATTCCTGCGTTCAAAGCATCGGCGATAGCAACAATCGATTTTTCGCCCATTCCGTAGCTGATCATATCGGCCCCGCTGTCGAGTAACACCGATCGCTTCAGCTTGTCAGACCAATAGTCGTAATGAGCCAACCGGCGCAGCGAGGCTTCCACACCGCCCATGATAATCGGGGTATCTTTATAAGTGCGCCGAATTAGATTGCCGTAGACCACTGATGCATGGTCGGGACGCAAGCCCATCTGCCCACCAGGGGAATAAAAATCGCGATTGCGGTGTTTTTTTGCAACCGTATAGTGGCACACCATCGAATCCATGTTTCCCGCACTTACCAGAAACGCTAAGCGGGGCTCGCCGAACACATCGATGCTGGCGGGGTCATGCCAATCAGGCTGCGCAATAATGCCCACTTTGTAGCCATTTGCCTCAAGCAATCGGGTGATGATAGCCATACCGAAAGAAGAATGGTCCACGTAAGCATCGCCACAGACGTACACAAAATCGCACTGGTCCCATCCGCGCTCTTCCATTTCTTTACGCGTAACCGGCAAAAAGGCCACGGCGTTCCTCCTTTGGTTCATTCAAGCGCTTCCATTTTATCGAATGCCCCTTAGCATGCGAAAACAAGAGCTCTAGCACAGCAAAGCACTTCGGCATGCCGGCTCTTACCATGAAAAAGTATCGAGAGTAGACCGTACTGCCAGTATCATCGCTGCACGCCTTTTGCATTTCGGCTTCAAGGGCGCATTAGATTCGTACAGCAACCCTAATCGCATTGACTTCGCCAGGCAAAGCCTAGCCAAATAGTCTCAATGCAACAAGATTTTCCTTCGCCCTAAAACGCAATCCGGATACAGAAGCGGAAGGGCTGCTGGGGCGCTATACCATATTTCTTTTTTTACGGTGTACCACGCATTTCCCACATTACGCATCCAGCATGTGTTACACTTGCTTTGCACCCGAGGGCTAACGCCCATTTTTTAGTCGCATTCAAAGAGTGGCAAGTCGGCCCCTCCGTGATTATCGGAGCATTTTTCAGCGACTTACATACTTCACTACAACTGAATAAGAAAAAAGATATGCAGCCCGCCAAGGGATACGTGCATCTTTTTTTCGCTTTGGCTGTTCAGGCCTAGCTCGGTCCTATCCCGAGCTTGTCTCGGCGTACCTTGATGCATCCACCGATGCCGTGGCTTTAGTTTGGCACGTCCAAAACCAAAGCTTCACGCCACTATTCCTTTCCGGCGAGTTTGCAGCAGCTTGAAAACCGCATACCACCCACCTATGCATGGCTCAGCCATGCCCAAAAGAAAGGACTAAATCATGGACCAAACATCAACCTATTCCCCACTCGTAATGCAGGAAACCTCGGATGGCCTGCGTCTATACGACATACGAGACGAAATGCTCGCTTCTCGCGAAATAGAAATCACTGGCGCAATTGACGCCGGCTCGGTTTCAACCGCTATTCGCTGCCTTCTGCATCTTCAGAAAGAAGACCAGCAATTGCCTATCACCCTCTACATCAACAGCCCCGGCGGAGAAGTTCAATCCGGCCTTGCGCTGTATGACGTAATGCAGGCCGTCAGCTGCCCGATTCACACGGTATGCCTCGGAATGGCAGCAAGCATGGCAGCATTGCTATTCATCGCGGGAGACCAACGCGAAATGCTGCCCCACAGCCGCGTGATGATCCACGATCCGCTTATTGGCGGCGGAATCGGTGGCAGCGCACTGTCCGTAAAAGCTCGCGCCGATGACCTGATGAGAATCCGCGACATTACCGCACAGGTTATCTCCCAGCACACGGGAATGAACCTCGAAGAGGTCTTCGAGCTAACAGCGAAAGACACCTATTTCGAAGCAGAAGAAGCCATAGCCAATGGCATGGCAGATCGCATCATCACGAGTCTTTAAAAGGATAAGCATATTAGGTTCGCGGTCCCATACCGCAACCAGCACGCAACGCTAAGGAGAGCACATGAAATCGAACATCACTTCAGCAGCTAACGACCGAGCAGCCTATCAGGGAAACATCGTCCTCACCAAACACATCGCCGCCAATACCGACAGTTGGCAAACAGGAATGAACAACAACATCCTTGTGCTGGGTTGCTCTGGCAGCGGTAAAACCCGCAATCACCTCAAACCCAATCTGATGCAGTGCCAAGGGTCCTATATTGTGCTAGACACGAAAGGGATCCTTTATAACGAAATGGGAGCTTACCTCGCCCTGCAAGGCTACAAAGTAGATCGGCTTGACTTCACCACCATGGGTGGCACCTGCGGATACGATCCCTTGCATCAGGTCCGCATCGAAAACGGCAAACCAAACCAGCAAGACATCATCGCCATTGCAAGCGCCATTTGCCCGAAAGAAGCGCAGCAGTCCGATCCCTTCTGGGGACTTGCCGCAGCTAATTATCTATCGAGCTATATCGCCTATGTGTTCGAGGCATTGCCCGAACGCGAGTGGACCATGGCTTCGGTTATCAAGCTATTCGAAAGTGGCAGCGTCAAAATCCAGCACCTCTTTAACGATCTGGCAATGCATAACCCCGATAGTTATGCTGCATCTCTCTATAACCGGTCAAAAGCCACCTGCGGCGCCGAAAAGATGCACTCAAGCATCCTGGGCATTATCGCTGCAAATCTATTGCCGTTCGGATTCGAGGGAGCGCTCAATTCTTACGCCAACCCCAACCGCATCGACTTCAGCTCGTTTGGACGAGAGAAGCGCGCCCTGTTCGTAACCATCGACGACATAGATCACAGCCTCGAGGGACTTACCAGCCTCTTCATCGAACAGGCTTTTACCCGCCTTTGCAGCAGCGCCGATCGCGACTACACCGAGCACAGGCTCCCCATTCCCGTGCGCTTCATCCTGGACGATTTCGCAAACCTGAACATTCCACATATCGATGATATGCTGGCGGTTATACGCAGCCGCGAAATCAGTGCAACGATAATCTGCCAAACGGTGAGCCAGCTAGAAGCACGCTATGGCATGGCGGCGGCAAACTCCATCATAGGAAACTGCGACCGCCACCTGCTTCTAGCGGTCCAAGACGAAGCAACCGCCCGCTACTTCAGCCTCAGGGCCAACAAACCAGCGTTCGCCCTGCTCGAAACGCCCGCTGATTCCTGGTGGTATTTCGAACGAGGCAAACGCGGCGTGCGCGACAACGCCTACCGTCTCGAGGAACACCCCGAGTACCCCTTTCTTCAGGCTATTTGCGAATGCAAACATCAAATAAGCCAAGATGGCCAATTCAAGCTCCGCTTTGAAGAGGAAGCGACTCTGGCCAACGAGTGCCCAACCGATGCCGACCCCACCATAAACACCGATTTCTTCGCCGCGTAAGGAGGCACCTATGAATCCGAACCAGAACAAATGCACTCTTGATCAGCTTCTCGAACATGCAGAATCTCAATCCCTCGAAGACCGGCAAACAAGGTTTTGCACCGAGCGCTTAGAGGAATTCAAAGGATCGGAAATCTATCTGGACAACGCAAGCTTTTTGATCGAACTCGTTGAACCCTTACGACAGCTGTTACCCACCAAAGAAGAGTTCGATTCATACGCATACGGAAAGCCCTTTCCGCAAAACAACGACAAAACGCTTGAAGGTATGCGAAGGATCAAAAACCCCGCCATCGTCATGGTTGATGAGGCCCACCGCTGCGAAAGGGACGATTTCCACTCTTGGAGCAACATGAGCGATGAATGCTGGAATGGATTGCTTGAGAGCGTCGATTTCATCAAGGACTTCTGGGAGGTAAATGAATCGGCAAACACGCTTGAACTCGCAAAAGCCATTATCCTGCACACTGTTCTCTATGACGACGGGTTAAAGGACGAAGTATTTCACAAGGCATCCGAAATGGTACGTATCATGACGATTCCCGCCAGCGACCTAAAAGCATGGAAAGACAACCTCCCTGAATAGACAGACGAGCCCCGCCTTGCGCATAATGTCCACCCTGGCAGCAGCCAAGGCCGAAACAGGCACCAAACGAAACGGGGCTTTTGCCGTAAAGGAAGTGCGTCAGCGGACGCACTTCCTTTCGCATACAATGACGCTACAAAGAAGAGCTCGTCGGATACGTAAAAGAGCACTATTCAGAATAGGTTTACCAAGCCAGTCCTATTCGGTACCAATCCTCACAACATCGAGGAACTCAGACAACGCATTTGCCCCGGGAGCTACCGCAGCAATGCCGTCAGGCGTGAAACGCTGCTTCAGAGCCCACGATGACTGCTGCAAACTCTCTAAATAGTACGATTGCGTCCTACCGCACAGCAGCCACAAGGCATCCACCGAAGCACCTCCGCTACCGTATGTTTCCAGCTTGTATTTGCGCAGGCACTCCAACATGCAACTCTTGGCATCGTTTTCCGAGCCATCGAACTTCACCGCTGACACCTTGCGGAACTTGGCGTCGAGCACGAGCGTCCTTGTGCCTTCGCATGATTCGTGGACTATGAGGTAATCAGGCGTCCAATAAGAATCGAAACCTGCAGAGGTCAACGTGGTTCGATGCAGCGAAATTCCATGCTCCTCGCGCTCGTCGCCATAGATAACCGGCTGGTAATATAACGTGATTCGCTCGTCGCCACGAACCAGGCGAAAGACCGTTGCGACCTGGGTTTCATTTTGAAAATAGCGCGAGTCAAGGCTATAGTGCGCCTGCTCAATAGGGCTAGCATCCAATGATCCGTTAGGCGAAAACCCTCTACCACGCAAAACGGATAGCAACTCGTAGAGCACATAGTATTCGTAGAGCTTGTCCATCTTCCAGGTGTGCAGAACCATGCCATCACGCTGCATTTGAAATTCTCCAAATGCATCCCATGCACGCATGAGAGCATGGATTTCGGCGTAAGCAGGGATTTCCTGGAATATCTTGGTTCGCTTCGGCAGACGATAGCGAATGCAGCACACATCGGGCAGCGCACGATCAAGCGCCTTGGCTATGCTGCGCATTCTTTTACGGAGGGCAATGGCCTTGCGCAAAAGAGGTTGCTCTCGTTCAAAACACGTCCTCAACATCAAGAGCGCCGGGATCAGACCCTCGCCATCATCAAGCCCCTCCAAGCGACCAATCATGGCCTCGATATGGGCAATATCATCCTGTGCTCCCTCAATGATGCGGCCAAGCGCTGCAGCAACCTCTTCGGCATAGGACAATAGCGCTCGGTTTTCCTTGGTGTCGAATGTCTTCTTGGGCCGCTCAGTGCGCATATGAGCGGGGACAACATACCTACCATTAATGCGTAAGGGCGTTTTCGTGTCGGTCGCATGAAGCACATCAGGGTTGCCCGCCAACCAAAGCAATTCCTCACGCCCCAAACGGCGCATTTGAAGAGGTGAAACCATGACATTTGTCTTCACGGTGCGACAATGAGCATGGGTACAGAAATAATTAAGATTTGCCTCATATCCGCGAACCGCCCTTTCGCAAAGAGCAAGAAATGAGGAAAGCGATTCGGAGGTATCGGAAACCGTGCCCGACTCCACCAAGGCATACCTGTTTTCTCGAGCTTGGCCCTCACCGAACATCCACCGAATCGCTTCGTCATCGCTTCCCGATATCAGGGCATCAACCATGCCCAGTACGGAAGCCTCTTGATCATCCCTGTCGCAGGCGCAAGCGATATCCTTCGTTGAAAGGACCCGTAGACCTTCCCCGGGTATGCCCACCTGAAGGGAAATCGATGCAAAGCCGCAGGTCATAGAAAAAGGAAACCACTCATCCCCCTTTTCGGAAAGCAGCTGGTAAAGATGCAGTTGGGAGTTATGGACTTCTTCAACATGATTAGGAACCACGCGGGCGCAAAGAGCTATAGGTTCCTCTCCATTGACCGACCATAAGATGCTCCCCTCTTCAGGCGAGCCAAGAGGAGCATCGGCTGCCAATAGAGCACGATACCCATGCGATTCGTGGACAATACCTTCTGCAGCAAGATCCAAGGAAACAGGCGCATAGTTTTCGAGCAGGGGAAAATCAACGCGGTCGCCGTTTGATGCATCCACCAAACGCAACACCCAATTGTAGGGGCCTTTACGCAAAGTACTGGTAATAGCCACTGTCTTCGCCAGCCTCAAGCATGTGATCGACGCGAGCCTTAGTCAACGGAAGATTACTTACCAAGGAAAGCTCCTCGAGCAGAGCTCCTAAGCGCTCTTCGGTTCCCGAAAGAACCGGAAGCACTTTTTGTACAATGGCGTAATCAACAGGAGCATATTGGGTTTGCGCAGACGAGCAATCCATAACGCTCGCCGCTGTACAGGCATATGAAAGCATCATTTTCTGGCTGCGCGGACTTACAGGGTAGCGATGGCGAGCACATAGCTCGACCACTTCCTTCAGCTTCGCTTCAAGCTCAACGCTCAGCAAGGCATTGCTCCTTGGACCGAAAGCCGCCTGAAGAGCCTGATACGAATAGGCGCTCGCGTCCTTATGGTTAAAGGGAGGCAAGGGATTGCCAAGGTCATCCAGGTCTAGAGCTTGCGGATCGAGGGTAACCACCCAGCTGCGGTCCAGGAACCGAGGCGACAACTCCTCGGTTGTATGATCGAAGTTTACCGTCGCGATAAAGCGCAAGTAACTCGGCACTTTGAAGGAGTGGTTCCCGCCCAAAGAAATCTCAAACGAACCATCACGGAAGGAATCGCAGGCACGCAAAAACGGCGACCAATAGTGTTCGATGGAACTGAGGTTGGCCTCGTCAAGCAGGAATAAATACGGCGCCGCATCACCATCCGCAACCCCCTGCTCGCATTCGGCATTCAGAAGCGAAAGCGCATCGAATGCAACGGGATTGGACTTTTCGAGCGACTCGCTAAAGGGGTTGTAATAGCCGATGAAATCCTTGTAGGATGTCCAGCCTTTTTCAACTGGCACCTCGACAAAGCGCTTCGAGGCGGCATTTTTCAAGCCAAGAACCTCAGCGAGAATATTCACAAGAGACGTTTTGCCCGTACCAGGCAAACCGGCAAGAGTTGTAATGTAGCCCTGAGTAAGGCAGATGAGCACATTGGCAAGATCGTTTTTGGCAATATCACGGCCGTACGACGCACCGATAAGGTCATCGAGCTTCGAAAGCAAAGCCCCAGCATCAGACCCATCTTCCTCGGAAAGCAATGGCTCAACGGAAGGAGCAGCGTAGAGGCACTCCCCGCCATCACCCACATGCTCAGATCCCGACATTCCACCTACCGTAGAGACAACCTGCTTCAATGCCGCGTTCTCAAGGACTCGGCCCATCAAAACTTCTTCATTTGAAAAGGAAGACACCAGTTCATCGATTTGGCGCTGCACCGATTCCTTGCCACGTTCCAGACTGTCTTTTTGCTCCTTAAGAGCATGGACCTCTTCAACTAGTTTGTCTCGCTCCTCCTGGGCAATCTTGACATGCGACGACATCTCTTCTTCGAAACGCTTACGACGCAGGTCGAGTTCGTCGTCAAATCGCTTGAGCTCATCTTGCACATGGCTCAGCGATTCCTGAGCCTGTTTTGCAGCAGCCTGAGCCTCCGCGGCTTCCGCGGCATATTGCGCCTTTTCCTTTTCAGCACGTTGACGCACCTGGTCACTTTCAAGAACCTTGTCATAGAACGATCTAAAATGCTCATTAGAGAGCACATATTCAGCCAACTGCTGAGGGTCGGCATTCTCGATGGCAGAATCCCTTACCGATTCAGGAAGCGTCGACCAGCTTTCGTAGGTGCCAAGAAGGCCCAACATACGCTCGCGGCGCTCAGGAGTTAGGGCAATTTTCGCATCTTCATCGAGACAGGCAGCAATCTCGCTTTTCAAAGCGCGCATTTGACCCTTTGTTAAGGGCGTTTCACCCGAACGAGAAATCCTGCCCAAGGCATCGAGGAGATCTTTATCGGTGATCCAATCAAAAAGGTTGTCCGAGGCAGCTACATGGGCATCAAGCTCTTCTGCACTGACATATTGAGCAACCATGTTGCCCAGATCGTCAACAAGATCAATGGAGAAGGCAAATTCGCTCTCATCGAAAACACCGATGCGCAAATCATAGGAATTGCTGGCCTGCAGCTGAACAGCAGCACCTTCAACGTAGGTTGCCTCAAAAGGTCATAGTACTTGCGAGCGCCCAACTTGCCCTGAGAAACCACGACGAGCTTGGTTTGAGGAAGAGACGCAACCGAACGGACATGTACCGGCTGTGCCTGCGCATGGGTTAAATCAACGATCTCTTGAATATTAAGCACCTGCACCAATGAACCTGAAAGGGAATGCCGAGAAAGGGGCATGAATTCAACCGACGAAGCACCCTTGGCGAAGTAAGGGTCAATGATGCTGTTGAAGCGTGATGTTTCGCTCTCTGGGTAATTGCGATTGCGGCCAGGATGCCCGTCGTTCACCCTCATGACAACAACATTGCCAAACATATCAAGCAACTCATGGGGAGTAGTACGACTCGTAACCATGGGAAGACAACCATTGTCGGGGAAAGCGCTGTCCTCAAGGAGCGTAAGCGTCTCGTCATCTACCAAAAACTGGGGGTATGCAAAGCATCGAGTAGCACCCTTAAAAGAGGGATAGCTGACATACGTGAGCAAATCACGGCGAACGCATTCCTGAAAAGTGCCAATTTCGCCTTCGGAGAGAATCATACCCATAGTTTCGCTTTCTTCCCGTCAACAATCGATGAGGTCGTAAACCCTCTAAAAGGTACCGCAAAATGCCCGCTTTCAGCCCTAGATCGCTGAATGATTTCGGGATATCCAATGAGTTTCCCATGCAAAAAACGAAGCAGGGCGCTTCGGCAAAGACAAATGAAGCATTCCGGAAAGCAACAGTGACAAGAATCCGTAAAGGCTGTATAAAACAGCGGTTCTTCCTGTGAGCAGACGGCATCTTGCATTAATCTAAAAGATCGCAACTATATCCCTGCCAAAAGGGTTTTCCATAGCAAACAGAAGGAATCACATGTCAAGCATGCAAGAAGAAATCGCCTCAAGGCGCACTTTTGCCATCATCTCCCATCCTGACGCTGGCAAAACAACCCTCACGGAAAAGCTGCTCTTATACACCGGCAGCATCCAAACCGCTGGTTCAGTTAAGGGGAAAAGCAGCTCAAAGCACGCCGTTTCCGACTGGATGGACATCGAAAAGGAACGCGGTATTTCCGTAACCTCTTCGGTTCTGCAGTTTAACTACGACGGCTGCTGCGTAAACATCTTGGACACCCCCGGACACCAAGACTTTTCCGAAGATACCTATCGCACTCTTATGGCCGCAGATGCCGCCGTTATGGTAATCGATGCTGCAAAGGGCGTAGAAGCCCAGACCAAAAAGCTCTTCAAAGTTTGCACCTTGCGCCATATTCCCATCTTCACTTTCGTGAACAAGCTTGACCGCGAAGCCCGCGATCCATTTGAGCTAATGGAAGAAATCGAAACGGTGCTGGGAATCGGCACGTACCCCATGAACTGGCCCATCGGCTGCGGTCGCAACTTCCGTGGCGTGTTCGACCGTCGCACACGCCACGTCATCGCCTTCGACGGCGAAGGACGCGGCAATTCTTCGAAGAAGGTTCAGGAAATCGAGGCCGAACTGGGAGATTCGACGCTTGACAACCTTATCGGCGAAGACAACCACAACAACCTGATGGACGATATCGAGCTTCTCGACGGCGCAGGCGATGAACTCGATCTGGAGGCCGTACGCAACGGCAAGCTTTCACCGGTATTCTTCGGTTCAGCCCTTACCAACTTCGGTGTGGAGCCGTTTTTGAAAGGATTTCTCGAGTTGGCTCCCACGCCGCGCGCCTATAACGACTGCCTTACCGATACGCTGGTAGATCCTATGTCGGAATCCTTTTCGGGCTTCGTGTTCAAAATCCAAGCGAACATGGACAAGAACCATCGTGACCGCATTGCTTTCGTGCGCATCTGCTCGGGCAAGTTCGAGCGAGGCATGGAAGCTTACCATATGCAGGGGAAGAAAAAGCTGAAGCTCGCTACCGGCACTTCGCTCATGGCTGACGACCGCGCCATTGTCGATGAAGCCTACGCAGGCGATATCGTGGGCTTGTTCGATCCGGGCATCTTCACTATCGGCGACACGGTATGCGCTGCAAAGAACAAGGTGCAGTTCCCCGCCATTCCTATGTTCGCACCTGAAATCTTCGCTAAGGTTTCGCAGGTAAACACCCTCAAGCGCAAGCAATTCGTAAAGGGCATGGAACAGCTTGCTCAAGAAGGCGCCATCCAAATTTTCCGCGAGCTTGGCGCTGGCATGGAGAGCGTTATCGTAGGCGCTGTAGGCGTTCTTCAGTTCGAGGTATTGGAACAGCGCTTGAAAAACGAATACAACGTCGAGGTACGAAGGCAAGGACTGCCCTACTCAATTATCCGTTGGGTAGCAAATCCCGAAGAAGTTGATGTTCCCAAGCTGAACCTTACCCATGATACCTATCGCGTAGAAAACATGCGCGGCGAAAAGTTGTTGCTGTTTACCAGCGAATGGAACTTACGTTACGGCATCGAGCACAACCCGAACCTGGAGCTATCTGAGTTTGGCAAAGTTTCCTTCAAATAGCGTATTTGCAGGCGGCCTTCGGGCCGCCTTTCTTATGTAAATGCAAAGAATACAACTTAGCGCTCAAGCAAACGTTTCTGCAGCCTAGAGCAAACAACCACCAGCACAACGCCCACCAATGCCAGCACACCGGCAATAGTGAAGGCTGGAGCATAGCTACCCATCGCCTCGAAGGCCGATGCCGCTGCCGTAGGCCCAATAAACGAAGCCACCGTGTACCCAGGGTATACAAATGAATAGTTCTGCCCAAAGTTCACCGATCCGAAGGCATCACCAACA
>UMLR01095961.1_pt1 | contig 12150 bp, 7 predicted proteins | sample 1966741 | NCBI WGS metagenome assembly UMLR01 (sample SAMEA4836207, study PRJEB28245) | human gut metagenome | biome: gut microbiome; material: fecal sample | place: Denmark | collected 2008 | reverse complement strand
CGTCCTTTTGGTTTATCTGGCTGGCTCACTACGAGACATACCTCATGCCCTGCTTCCACCAGTGCCTCCAGTGTTCCCACGGAGAAGTCCGGTGTTCCCATGAAAATTATTCTCATCAATTATTCCTCCACTTCGTATTCCATATCTTCCTCGTTGTAGGCCGGTGAATCATGCAGTTCTCCTTCTACTTTCTCTACATAAAGGTGTCCTCCCAGGTGATCAATCTCATGACAGAACGCTCTTGCAAGAAGTTCTTCTCCTTCTATCTCAAACTCCTCCATATTTTCATTAAGTGCACGTACTTTTACATAATTCGGACGAGTTACAATTCCCCATTTTCCAGGCACACTTAAGCAACCTTCTTCGCCTGTCTGCTCACCGGATGTCTCAACAATCTCAGGATTGATCAAAACGATCGGACCCTCTCCGACATCAATCACTACAATCTGTTTGAGAATACCAACCTGCGGTGCTGCAAGACCCACCCCCATCTTCTCATACATCGTATCAAGCATATCTTCAATTAAAATCTTTGTACGAAGTGTCATCTTCGTCACTGGTTTACACTTTTTTTCAAGAACATCATCGCCCATCTCTCTTACTTCTCTGATTGCCATTATTCTTTCCTCTCTTTTCTATAAATTCATCGGGTTAAAATCGAATTGGATTCTCATTTTCTGAAACCCTGAGTTAATTTCTATATATTGTTCCATCCTGTCTTTTAATACAACTAAGGTTCGGTATTCCGGCGCTTTTACGTAAATCACCCTCCGGTAAATATCTTTGATCTTATCCACTCCCGGACTTGCCGGGCCGATCACATCGAGCTGTGCCTGACCTTTGATCCGCAAAATGTATTCCTTCAGATACTTGCACGCTTTCTCTAAAAGCACCTCATCTTCACATACTGCAAGTACTGCCATCAGGTTCTCCACCGGTGGATATCCCATCAGACTGCGGTAACGGATTTCTTTCTCATAGAATGCTTCATAATCCTGCGCTGCTGAAGCCTCGATTGCATAATGCTCCGGATCGTAAGTCTGAATCACGACCTCCCCCGGTCTGTCACCTCTTCCGGCACGGCCTGCTGCCTGTGTCAAAAGCTGAAATGTTCGCTCGCCGGAACGATAATCATCTGTATAAAGTGACATATCTGCTGCCAATGCACCGACTAATGTGACCTTTGGAAAATCATGTCCCTTTACGATCATCTGTGTTCCCACAAGAATATCCGCCTCTTCATTCGCAAAGGCAGATAAAATCTGCTCATGGGAATCCTTTTTCTTCGTCGTATCCATATCCATGCGGAGTACTCTTGCCTGTGGGAATCTTGCCTTCACCATGTCCTCGATCTGCTGGGTTCCCGCACGAAATTCTCCGATATAACGGGAACCGCATTCCGGACATTCCGTCACCTTCGGCTGTTCATAACCACAGTAGTGACAGACCATTTTCCCGCCTTTATGTACCGACAAGGATACATTACAGTGCGGGCATTTCACTACATGGCCACATTCTCTGCAGGAAATAAAACCAGAATATCCTCTGCGATTCAAAAACAGCATGATCTGCTCTTTTGCATTCAGTCTGTCTTCAATCAGTTCCTGCAACTTCTCACTCAAGATGGAACGGTTTCCATTCTTCAGTTCCTTTCGCATATCAACTGTATGCACAGTCGCCATCTGCTGCATATGAGAACGATTCTTCATCTCGTAAAGCTGATACTCACCAAGCCTTGCCCGATACATTGCCTCCATTGACGGAGTTGCACTTCCAAGCACAACGCTTGCATCTTCTACTTCTGCCCTGTGGATTGCTACTTCTCTTGCATGATAACGTGGCACCTGCTCACTCTTGTAGGTTGGTTCATGTTCTTCATCAATAACGATCAGCCCCAAATCCGGAAATGGAGTAAAAAGTGCAGAACGTGGTCCGATCATCACATCGATCTCGCCCTTCTTCGCACGCATCATCTGATCGTAACGTTCTCCGGCAGACAGTCTTGAGTTCATGATAGAAACTCTGTCGCCGAAACAGCGGTAAAACCGCATCACTGTCTGATAGGTCAGTGCGATCTCCGGAATCAGAACAATTGCCTGTTTTCCCTGGTCAACAACCGTGCGGATCATCTCCATATAGACTTCTGTCTTTCCACTTCCAGTCACTCCGTGAAGCAGATAAGTTCTCCTTGTTCCACACAGATAGTCTTGCCGGAACCCCTGGATCACATGCTGCTGTTCTTCCGTATAGATGATCTCCTGTTGTGATTTCTTTGCCTGTTTCACCGGATTACGGTATACCTGCTCTGACTCTATCTTCAACACGCCCTGCTCTTCCAATGCCCGGATTACAGGCAGTGTCACATTTAATTTTTTCGTCACCAGCTCATAATCCAGAATTGGGGCTTCCTTCAAAGCTTCCAAAAGCCTTGCTCTTGCTTTCTGATTCTTCTTCTGATAAAAAGCCAGCTTCTCCTGACTCTCTTCCTCAGTAAGCAGCAAACGGAGATGTTTCTTTACCTTCGCATTCTCCTTCTGCTTGATTGGCAACACTGTCTTAAGCGCCTGGATCATCGTTCCGCCATACTGCTCTTTCATCCATGCCGCCAGCGCGATCAGTCTCGCTTCGATTGCCACACTGTTTCTGGAAATGTCTGTAATCTCCTTCACCTTTGACAGATCATAATTGCAAGTCTCTGATAATGAAGTCACATAACCTTTGATCTGCCGGTTTCCTTTTCCAAAAGGGATAATTACTTCCAGCCCCGGATACAGCTCGTCTTTCAGTCGTTCCGGTATTCGGTACTGAAAGATCTTATCCAGTTTTTCATGTTGTATATCTACAATAACATCTGCAAACACAATCTTATTTCTCTTTTAATTCTTCCAAAACTTCTTTGATCAGCACGCGCTCATCCATCGGATGCTTCACGCCGCAGATCTCCTGATAGTCCTCATGTCCTTTTCCTGCCAGCACAATAACATCACCCGGTTCGCCGTGTTCGATTGCATATTTGATTGCCTCTTTACGATCACAGATTTCCACATATTTTCCATCTGTCTTTGCGATTCCGGTTTTGATATCGTTAATAATATCCTGTGGTTCTTCAAATCTCGGATTATCTGATGTAATGATTGTCAGGTCTGCCAGTCTTCCGGATACCTCACCCATCTCGAATCTTCTGTCTTTAGAACGGTTTCCGCCGCATCCGGACAGACATACAAGACGCTTCGGATTATATTCCTTCAATGTTGTCAGAAGACTTTCAAGACTCATCGCATTGTGCGCATAATCGATCATCAGTGTAAAATCATCAGACACCTTGATCATCTCGATACGTCCTTTTACCTTTGCCTTCTTAAGTGCATCTTTGATCATCTCAACCGGCACCTGGAAATGGCGGCAGACTGAGATTGCAGTCAGTGAATTGTAAACACTGAACTTGCCTGGAACATCGATTTCCACATCAAAGTCCATCACGCCTGCAACATGATATGCAACACCAAGATATCCCGGTCTGGATACCAGTTCTACATTCTCTGCGCGAAGATCTGCCTCCGGTGAAAATCCAAATGTCTCAATCTTACATGTAGACCCTTTAAATACATCTTTGAAATACTTGTCATCCACATTGGCGATTCCGAGCTTACACTGTTTGAACAAAAGCCCTTTGCATCTCTTGTAATCATCAAAATCCTTATGCTCATTCGGACCGATATGATCTCTTCCAAGATTTGTGAAAATACCGATCTCAAATGGAATTCCCGCTGTTCTGTGAAGCATCAGTCCCTGTGATGAAACTTCCATAACAACACAGTCACAGCCAGCTTCTACCATCTCTGCAAAATATTTATGGATTGTATAAGACTCCGGTGTTGTATTACATGACGGGATCTTCTTGTCTCCGATAATTGCCTCGATTGTACCGATCAATCCAACCTTGTGTCCTGTCTCTTCGAGAATAGACTTGATCATGTAAGTTGTTGTTGTCTTTCCTTTTGTTCCTGTAATACCGATGACTTTCATCTTATCTGCCGGATATCCAAAGTAAGCCGCTGACATCAGAGCCAGTGCATAACGAGTATCCTCTACCTTAATTACAGTCACATTTTCCGGCACTTCGACATCTTTCTCTACAACAACAGCTGCCGCACCTTTCGCCGCAACGTCCGCTGCATATTTATGTCCATCAGATACTGCTCCGCTGATACACACGAAAACAGATCCTTCTTCCACTTTTCTTGAATCATTGATCAGTGTTGTTACTTCCGTAGAATCACTTCCCTGTACTACTGTGTAATCCAGGCGTTCTAATAATTTATCTAATTTCATGATCTAACCCTCCTGTTCTGAACTGGTGTATTGCATCATTGACTTTCAGGCAAATAACGATTGTCTTAACCTTTATAGAATAACATAATCTCAGCACATATGCAAAAAAACCTACATAATCTTTCGTCCTGTTTTCGTCTTTCGAATCAGCCAGACACATCCAAATGACAATAACACAAGTCCCACACTCACTACCGGAATCATGATCCAGGCTGAAAATGTCTCTGGCTTAATATTTCTCTTATAAACATCAAGAAACATGATATGGATCAAATAAATCCCAAAGGAACATCCACAAAATCTGTCAATCCACTTCTTTGCCTGTTCGGACGGATTGAATTCGCTCTTTTTCAATCGTACTAACATAAGAAATGCCATCGATGCTGCCAGTGCAAGCAGTGGATTACCATATTCCAGCAGACGTTCATAATGTTCTCCATCCTGCAAGGTTGCCGCATAAGTCAGCCCATAATTTAATGCCATGCATACTACAAAAATACCTGCCGGAATCATTTTCCCCTTCATCACATGCTTACGATATTTATATATATAATATCCGATAAATACATAATAAGAATAGATTCTGTCTCCCACCATTGGGACAGAATAATACATCTTTTCATCAAAAAATGTGGAAATATAATTGAACAAAACAGCCGCCGTAATCACCGCAAGAAATGCGCGTTCCATCCGAAGGTTCATCCCTTTACACATAACCTGGAAAAAAGGAAGTACCAGATAGATCGGAATCATTGCATACAGATACCACAGATGCTGTTCTACCGGCTTATATAATAAATCTTTGATTTGATAAGGATCCTTCATATAAACTGCATTCCAGATCATATATATTACACTCCACACAAGCAGAACAATTAGAAAACGAAAGATTCTTTTTGCATGTTTATGAAGTGATTCCTGTCTTCCAAGCAGAAGTGCTCCTGTAATCATGAAAAAACATGGTACACTTATCCTTGCCAGTAGATTTAATAGCAGTGAAAAATTGTACTCCCCAATCGTAATATCGCCATAGGCTCTGCAGTAATAGTTTGATACATGGATCACAATAACAAATATAAAAGAAATCATTCGAATCAATTCCAGATTATAATTTTTCTCTTTCAATGCACGTTCCTCTTTCTATCTCTTCTAAATTCCATCTTTTTTCTTCTTTCCGTCCGGTTTATAAAATGTGCCTTTCACAACCGCACCCTTTCCATAACGATTGTTCAGCTGTTCCAATGCGGCATTTAATTTTTTATGTTTCTCGTCCGGTTCTTTTGGAAATTCAATATCAAAAATTGTCAGCTGCTCCGGTGCATTCTCTTCTACTAACTTTGACGTTCGGATTCCGAGCAGACGGACAGGTTCTCCACTCCAGCTTTCACGGAACAAATTACAGGCTGTCTCACATAAGATAACCGGATCATTCGTCGGCTTTTGAAGCTGCACCTGATGCGACATATTTCTGAAATCATAATAGCGAACCTCCATGCTCACCATCCCGGCTTTCTTTCCTGCCTTCTTCAGCCTGTTTCCCACGCTCTGCGCAAGCTCACGAAATACATCTCTCGCTTCTTCATAAGTCGTTGCATCCTCTGACAGAGTCGTTGAATTTCCTACTCCCTTTGCCTCTTCCGGTTCATACTGTACCTTATCGTCCCCGATTCCATTTGCAAAATTCCAAAGCATCCGTCCATGACTTTTTAAATGCAACGTAATTACATTTACATCCGCACGAGCAAGATCTCCAATTGTATTAATTTCAAGTTTCTTAAAGACTTCCACACTTGAACGCCCTGCCATAAAGAGTTCTCCGATCGGAAGTGGCCACATTTTCTGCGGAACCTCTTCCGGAAATAACGTATGGATCCGATCCGGTTTCTGAAAATCCGAAGCCATCTTCGCTAACAGTTTATTACTGGAGATTCCAATATTCACCGTGAATCCAAAACGTCTCTTTACCTCTTCCTTAATCTCCATCGCCCCGTCCACCGGTGTTGGATAGCGCCCGGCAAGCTCTGTGAAATCCATATAACATTCATCGACACTGACCTGCTCGATCTTCTTTGTATATGTCCGCAGGAAATCCATCAGCATCCGGCTCTTTTCTCGATACATCTTATGATTCGGCGGTGCTGTCACAAGGTTCGGACATTTTCGAAATGCATTTACTACAGGTTCACCCGTCTGAATCCCATAGGATTTGGCAAGTGATGATTTTGCAAGAACGATTCCATGACGCGAGCTCTGATCTCCGCCAATAATTGCCGGAATCTCCCGCAGATCCACTTTTGATCCATTTTTCAATTGTTCAACCGCCGTCCAGCTTAAAAATGCTGAATTAACGTCGATGTGGAAAATAATGCGCGCCATGGTAGCCTCCTTTCTGGATTCTGCCTGAGTTCTTTCTTAGTATTAATTCTTGTTGTATGCATATACATTCTGTCAGTTTCTTATTTTAACATAGAGTCTGCTCTTGTATCAATTACTTCGGTGAACGAAAAAAAGGCTGTGAAAAACTCAATTTTCTAAAAATCTCCAGAAAATTTTCATTTTTCACAGCCCTGTATATTATATCGTAACTATACTGATATTTTGATGTTGGGGGCAAAAGCCCCCAACTAGGATACCTACGGATTGTTTTGTGCAATGCACTCCCACAATCCTACCCACTATTCGCATATCGTGAAGCTTACGCTCCACTTTTATGCTCATATTGGGGCGGGTCCCAAGGCCATTACACCACCTTTGTGCAAGCACCGGTGGTTTCAGACCTTTTGACCCTGGTATCATATTTTATTTCTTCACACCTGCTGTCAGTTTACCGTCCTTCACATCGATCAAGATCGTGTCTCCACGTCCCACATCTCCTGCAAGGATCAGTTTTGCAGCTAATGTCTCTACATTCTTCTGCAAGTAACGTTTCAGTGGTCTTGCACCGTACATCGGCTCATATCCACCTTCCACAACAAAGTCTTTCGCTGCATCTGTCAGCTCGACACTCAGTTCACGTTCTTCCAGACGGCGATTCACATCAGCAACCAGAAGGTCAATGATGGAACGTACATTTTTCTTTGTCAGTGGTTTGAACATGATGATCTCATCCAGACGGTTCAGGAATTCTGGTCTGAAATGTGCTTTCAGATCACCCATTACCATCTCCTGACTCTGTTCATCGATCGAACCATCGTCCTTAATTCCTTCCAGCAGATAGTTTGCACCAATGTTGGAAGTCATGATCAAGATTGTATTCTTGAAGTCAACTGTACGTCCTTGGGAATCTGTGATTCGTCCATCATCCAGTACCTGCAGCAATACATTGAAGACATCCGGATGTGCTTTCTCGATCTCATCGAAAAGTACAACAGAATATGGTTTTCTTCTGACTGCTTCTGTCAGCTGTCCGCCTTCATCGTATCCGACATATCCCGGAGGAGCTCCGATCAGTCTAGACACGGAATATTTCTCCATGTACTCACTCATATCGATACGAACCATGTTGTTCTCATCATCAAACAGGCTCTGGGCAAGTGCCTTTGCAAGTTCTGTCTTACCTACACCTGTAGGTCCAAGGAACAGGAAGGAACCGATCGGTTTTGTCGGATCTTTGATACCTGCTTTGGAACGGATGATTGCTTCAGTTACAAGCTCTACACCTTCATCCTGACCGATGACACGCTTATGCAGTTCATCTGCAAGGTGAAGAGTTTTGTTTCTCTCGCTCTCGTTCAGTTTTGCAACCGGAATACCTGTCCATCTGGAAACGATCTTTGCAATCTCATCATCTGTAACGGATTCATGCACAAGAGAAAGATCTTTTGCCTTTACCTTTGCCTCTTCCTCTTCCAGCTGTTTCTGCAACTGTGGAAGACGTCCATACTGGAGCTCTGCTGCCTTATTCAGATCGTACTCTCTCTGAGCTTTCTGAATCTCCTTGTTCACCTGCTCGATCTGCTCACGGATCTTCTGCACATGCTCTACGGAATTCTTATCATTCTCCCACTGTACTTTCTTACTTGCATACTGCGCTTTCAGTTCTGCCAGTTCTTCCTGCAAATGTTCCAGACGCTCTTTACTTAAGCGATCTTCCTCTTTCTTAAGTGCAGACTCTTCAATCTCCATCTGCATCACACGACGGCGAAGCTCATCAAGCTCTGTCGGCATAGAATCAAGTTCTGTCTTGATCAATGCACACGCCTCGTCAACAAGGTCGATTGCTTTATCCGGCAGGAAACGGTCAGAAATATATCTGTTCGAAAGTGTAACTGCCGCAACAAGCGCACTATCTGTGATCTTAACTCCATGGAAGACTTCGTATCTCTCTTTCAGTCCTCTAAGGATAGAGATTGCATCCTCAACGGTTGGCTCATCTACCAAGACCGGCTGGAAACGACGCTCCAATGCAGCATCCTTCTCAATATACTGACGATACTCATCCAGTGTTGTTGCACCGATACAGTGCAGTTCACCTCTGGCAAGCATAGGCTTAAGCATATTTCCTGCATCCATCGCACCGTCTGTTTTACCTGCTCCTACAATCGTATGAAGTTCATCAATGAAAAGAATGATCTTTCCGTCACTGTTTTTCACTTCTTCAAGAACTGCTTTCAGACGTTCCTCGAATTCACCACGATACTTCGCTCCTGCTACCAGTGCTCCCATATCCAGCGAAAAGATTGTCTTATCTTTCAGTCCTTCCGGTACATCTCCGCTGACGATTCGCTGTGCAAGTCCTTCTACAACCGCAGTTTTACCTACACCAGGTTCACCGATCAGCACCGGGTTATTCTTTGTCTTACGGGACAGGATACGAATCACATTACGAATCTCTTCATCACGTCCGATGACCGGATCCAGTTTCTGATCTCTTGCTTTCTCAACAAGATCCTGACCGTATTTATTCAATGTATCATAAGTTGCTTCCGGATTGTCAGAAGTAACTCTCTGATTTCCTCTTACTGTTGACAGCGCATGGAGGAACCCCTCTCTGCTAATGCCATATTCACGGAAAATCTGCTTCAACTCACGGCTTGCATACTTCAGCATTGCAAGAAACAGATGCTCAACAGAGACATACTCATCTCCCATCTGCTTTGCTTCATCTTCTGCATGGATCAGCACATTATTCAAGTCCTGACCGACATAAGCCTGACCTCCCTGTACCTTCGGTCTCTTGCCGATTGCCTGCTCGATACTGTTAATAAAGAGCTGGCCCTGAATGTTCATCTTCTCAAATAATTTTAAAATCAGACTGTCATCCTGTGTCAGCAGCGCATACAGCAAATGCTCCTGCGCCAGTTCCTGATTCCCGTTATCCGCAGCAATCTTCTCACAGTTCTGAACTGCCTGTAATGAATTCTGTGTAAATTTATTGATATTCATGGTCTTTCCCTCCTTTGAACCACAAATTTTCTTTTCCTGTGTTCTATTAGGAATATAGCACGGATTGTTAGCACTGTAAATAGTTGAGTGCTAATTCTTTTCTAAAAATTTTGTAAAGTCTTTATTTTTTCTGTTTGCCAGTGTTATAATCTATAATTGTTTCATAAAAATACGGTTGCTGACGCCCATAGTGCGACAGTAACAAAAGACTTAAGAGAGGAAACTATCATGAATTTTATTCAAAAAAATTTCAAAGGAATTCTGGTCTGCTTTCTGATTGCGATTCCATCCTGGCTGATTGGAAAAGCATTCCCGGTAATCGGCGGACCTGTCATTGCGATTCTCGCCGGAATGGTGATCACCTGCTTTTGGACTGAAAAAGGAACAGCCGAATCAGGAATTAAATGGACATCTAAAATTATTTTGCAGACTGCTGTTGTTCTGCTTGGATTCGGCATGAATCTCGGAGTTATCTTACAGACAGGAAAGCAGTCTCTTCCTATTATCATCAGTACAATTTCTACCTCTTTGATCATTGCATGGCTGCTCCGCAAGGTACTGAATGTTCCTTCAAACACATCTATCCTTGTTGGTGTCGGTTCTTCCATCTGCGGTGGTTCTGCGATTGCTGCTACAGCGCCTGTCATTGACGCCGATGACACAGAAGTCGCACAGGCGATTTCTGTTATCTTTTTCTTCAATGTTATCGCTGCTGTACTTTTCCCGGTGCTTGGAAATGCACTCGGCTTCGACACAACAAGCGGAAATGCTTTCGGTGTCTTTGCCGGAACTGCGATCAATGATACTTCATCCGTAACTGCTGCCGCCTCTACCTGGGACAGCATGTGGAATCTTGGAAGTGAGACACTTAATACTGCTGTCACAGTTAAACTGACACGTACGCTTGCAATCATTCCGATCACACTTGTGCTCTCACTGATTCGTGCGAAATCAGCCGCAAAAGACGGAAAATCATCCGGTAAGTTCAGCTTAAAAAGAGCTTTTCCAATGTTCATCCTGTACTTTATCATTGCGGCCGTCATTACAACTGTATGCATGAGCCTTGGGGTAAGTGCGGATGTATTTGCTCCGCTGAAAGAACTGTCTAAGTTCTTCATTATCATGGCTATGGCTGCGATCGGTCTGAACAGCAATGTTGTGAAGCTTGTCAAATCTGGTGGAAAGCCAATCCTTCTCGGTGCTTCCTGCTGGGTTGGTATTACAGTAGTCAGCCTTGCAATGCAGCATGTAATGCATATATGGTAAAATATTGATTTTTCCATTACATGAGATGTATAATCTTCTTTGACTTTAAATCTATTTAGGAGAAAACAGATATGAATAGCAAATCAAATTCTCAGGCGATGGAGACTGAAAAGATTCCGCGCCTTCTGGCACAGCTTGCAATTCCTGCGGTTGTCGCCCAGATCATCAATCTTCTATATAACATTGTAGATCGAATCTATATCGGACACATTTCCGGTGTTGGAGCCGCAGCATTAACCGGCGTTGGATTATTTACACCGATCCTTATGCTGATCAACGCTTTTGCTATGCTTGCAGGTTCCGGTGGTGCTCCGCGTGCTGCGATATCTATGGGAAAGAAAGATAATAAAACAGCTGAAAAAATCCTTGGAAACTGTTTTGCACTTCTCATCCTTATGGCTGTCATACTTACTGTAGTTTTCTTTACATTTGCACCACAGCTGTTGACACTTTTTGGAGCCAGCGAGAAGACACTGCCGTACGGAGTAGCATACGCAAGAATCTATATCCTTGGAAGTGTCTTTGTCTTAATCGTGATGGGAATGAATCCATTTATTACAACACAGGGATTTGCCAAGATCAGTATGATGACTACTGTGATCGGAGCTGTGATCAATATCATTCTTGATCCGATTTTTATCTTCGTATTCAATCTTGGTGTAAGAGGTGCCGCACTTGCCACTGTTTTAAGTCAGGCTGTCGGTGCAATTTGGATTCTTCGCTTCTTATCCGGGAAGAAGACGATCCTTCATCTTAGAAAAGAAAATTTCAGATTACAAAGGGATGTTATCTTACCATGCCTTGCACTTGGTATTTCCACTTTTGTCATGCTTTCTACAGAAAGTATTCTCTCCATCAGCTTTACTTCCAGTCTGTCAAGATATGGTGGAGACCTTGCTGTCGGAGCCATGACGATCATTACAAGTGTCAGCCAGCTTGCCACGCTGCCACTGCAGGGAATCTGCCAGGGCGGTCAGCCGATCATGAGTTATAACTTCGGTGCCGGCAATAAAGAGCGAGTAAAAAAAGCCTTCTTTACACAATTTAAGGTTTGTACGATTTTCACCAGCTGTTTCTGGCTGATCATGCTGCTGTTTCCTAAGCTGTTTGCAGGAATCTTTTCCAACAATACGGATCTGATCACTTATACCGCATGGGCGCTGAGAA
>UMLR01078532.1_pt1 | contig 12197 bp, 10 predicted proteins | sample 1966741 | NCBI WGS metagenome assembly UMLR01 (sample SAMEA4836207, study PRJEB28245) | human gut metagenome | biome: gut microbiome; material: fecal sample | place: Denmark | collected 2008 | reverse complement strand
CAGAAAAGGGTATTCCAATTGAGGAAGTAGAAAGCGTTGACTCTATCGTTAAACGTTTCAAGACAGGAGCGATGTCTTACGGATCTATTTCTGGAGAAGCACATGAGACACTGGCAATTGCCATGAATAAATTAGGTGGTAAATCAAACAGTGGTGAAGGTGGAGAAAGACCTGAGAGATTAAAAGTCGGAAGAGATGGATTAAACCGTTGTTCAGCGATCAAACAGGTTGCATCTGGACGATTCGGAGTAACAAGTGAATATTTAGTAAGTGCAAAAGAGATTCAGATCAAGATGGCACAGGGAGCAAAACCAGGAGAAGGTGGACATCTTCCAGGTAAGAAAGTTTATCCATGGATTGCGAAAACTCGTCATTCAACAGCCGGTGTAAGCTTAATTTCCCCACCACCTCATCATGATATTTACTCTATCGAGGACTTGGCACAGTTAATTTATGATTGTAAGAATGCAAACAGAGATGCAAGAATTTCTGTAAAACTTGTATCTGAAGCAGGAGTCGGAACAGTTGCATCTGGTGTAGCGAAAGCCGGAGCACAGGTTATTTTGATTTCTGGTTATGATGGTGGTACAGGAGCTGCTCCTAAAAACTCTATCTACAATGCAGGACTTCCTTGGGAGCTTGGACTTGCAGAAGCACATCAGAATCTGATCATGAATGATCTTCGTAATAAAGTTATCGTTGAGACAGATGGTAAGTTAATGAGTGGACGTGATGTGGCGATTGCAGCAATGCTTGGAGCGGAAGAATTTGGCTTTGCAACAGCACCACTTGTAACACTTGGATGTGTTATGATGAGAGTATGTAACTTAGATACATGCCCAGTCGGAGTTGCAACACAGAATCCAGAACTTCGTAAAAAATTCGCAGGAAAACCTGAATATGTTATAAACTTCATGAAGTTTATTGCTCAGGAATTAAGAGAATACATGGCGAAATTAGGAGTAGCTACAGTTGATGAATTAGTCGGACGTACAGACTTATTAAAACCAAATGCAAAAGCGGCTGAAAAACATGTAGATCTTTCAAGGATTCTTGGATATAAATATGATCCAGCACAGAAGATGGATTACAACCACAAGAATGTATATGATTTCAAACTGGAGCAGACAGCAGATATGAAAGTGCTGATGAAAGAATTAATGCCAGCACTCGAAAAGAAACAGAAGAAGAGTATTCAGCTTGATGTTACAAATATTGACCGTACTTTCGGAACGATCTTTGGATCAGAGATCACAAAGCACTGGGGTGAACAGGCATTAGAAGATGACACATATGTTGTAAAATGTAACGGAGCTGGTGGACAGAGTTTCGGAGCCTTCATTCCAAAAGGTCTGACATTACAGTTAGTCGGAGACAGCAATGACTACTTCGGAAAAGGACTTTCTGGTGGTAAATTAATCCTTTGTCCTCCAACAGGAATCAAATTCAAAGCAGAAGATAACATCATCGTAGGTAACGTTGCATTATATGGAGCTACAAGTGGTAAAGCATTTATCAATGGTGTTGCTGGAGAACGTTTCTGTGTCAGAAACTCAGGAGCTACAGCGGTCGTTGAGGGTGTTGGAGATCACGGATGTGAATATATGACAGGTGGTCGTGTTCTTGTTCTTGGACCAACAGGAAAGAACTTCGCAGCTGGTATGAGTGGTGGAGTTGCTTATGTATTAGATGAAGACAGTAAGTTATATAAGAACCTAAATAAGGAAATGGTTTCAGTAGAAACTGTAACATCCAAATATGACGTTATTGAATTAAAAGATATGTTAAAAGAACATGTTGCATATACAAATTCCGAAAAAGGAAAAGAAATTCTAAAAAACTTTGAACAGTATCTGCCTAAATTTAAGAAAATCATGCCAAATGATTACAAAGCAATGTTAAATCTGATCGTTCAGATGGAAGAACGTGGATTAAGCAGTGAACAGGCAAAGATGGAAGCATTTAATATCAAGGCAAATGCAGGAAAATAGGAGGAAATTATGGGAAAACCAACTGGATTTTTAGATTATGAAAGAGAAGACGCCCGTGCAGAATCTCCGAAAGAACGAATCAAACATTTTAACGAATTTCATATTCCTCTTTCAAGAGAAGAACAGCAGAAACAGGGTGCAAGATGTATGGACTGCGGAGTACCATTCTGTCAGTCAGGAAAAGTATTATTGAATGGAATGGCATCTGGTTGCCCACTTAACAACTTGGTGCCAGAGTGGAATGACTTGATCTATACAGGAAACTGGGAACAGGCATACTTAAGACTTAAGAAAACAAATCCATTTCCAGAGTTTACCGGACGTGTATGTCCGGCACTCTGTGAGAATGCCTGTACATGTGGATTAAATGGGAATCCTGTATGTTCCAAACAAAATGAATTAAGTATCATTGAGTATGGATACAAACATGGATTAGCTAAAGCCAGACCACCAAAATTCCGTACAGGAAAGAAAGTTGCAGTGATCGGTTCTGGACCTTCTGGATTATCTGCAGCCAACTCTTTAAACAAACGTGGACATGAAGTTACAGTGTACGAACGTTCTGACCGCCTTGGTGGATTGTTAATGTATGGAATTCCAAATATGAAATTGGAAAAACATATCGTAGAACGTAAGATTGCGATCATGAAAGAAGAAGGAATTCACTTTGTGACGAATGCAAACGTTGGAAAAGATATCAAACCAGAACAGTTAAAGAAAGATTACGATGCAGTAGTTTTAGCTTGCGGATCATCAAATCCAAGAAATATCGAAGTTCCTGGACGTGAAGCAAAAGGAATTTATTTTGCGGTTGATTTCTTAAAATCCACAACAAAGAGTCTGTTAGATTCTGGATTAAAAGATAAGAAATATATCTCTGCCAAAGGAAAGAATGTTATTGTTATCGGTGGTGGAGATACAGGAAATGACTGCGTTGGTACATCCATTCGTCATGGAGCGAAGAGTGTTACTCAGCTAGAGATGATGCCAAAACTTCCGGATGAACGTGCAGAGAACAATCCATGGCCAGAATGGCCAAGAATCTGTAAAACAGATTATGGACAGGAAGAAGCGATCGCGGTTTTCGGACATGATCCACGTATCTACCAGACAACAGTCAAAGAATTCAAAATGAATAAAAAAGGCGAAGTCACAAAAGCTGTTTTAGTAAATCTTGAAAGCAAAAAAGATGAAAAGACAGGAAGAATGATGATGGTTCCAGTGGAAGGATCTGAAAAAGAAATTCCAGCAGATCTTGTACTGATCGCAGCAGGATTCTTAGGAAGTGAAGCTTATGTCACAGAAGCTTTTGGGGTTAAAGTTAACCAGAGAACAAATGTAGAAACAAAACCAGATAGTTTTGCGACAAATGTAGAAAATATCTTTACTGCAGGAGATATGCATAGAGGACAGTCACTTGTTGTATGGGCGATCCGTGAAGGAAGAGATGCAGCTCGTGAAGTTGACAAACAATTAATGGGATATACAAATCTTTAAGTTATAAAAATTGAAAAATGATGTCAGAAATACAAATATCGTCTGACATCATTTTTCGTTTGTAAAAAACAAAACTATTTTTGATAAGTTTTCGAGAAAGTCTTTTCAAAAGAGATTGTTTTTGCTATGATAATCCGTGGAGAAAAAATCTTAATAAAAGAGAGAAGTATGAGGGAGCAGATTGGATTATGCATTTTATTGGTCACTTTAAAACGATTACAAGACATAAGATCCTGGTGGCAAAAGGCTGTTTTAAACTGGGTCTTTATTATCAGGGAATTATGCACGATATGTCCAAATATTCCCCAACGGAATTTCTGGTAGGAGTGAAATATTATCAGGGAACAGAAAGTCCGAATAATGCAGAACGTATGGAGGAAGGGATTTCAATGTCATGGCTGCATCATAAAGGACGGAACAAACATCATTTTGAATATTGGATTGATTACAGCATTGATAAAGACCATCCAGGATTGGTTGGGATGAAGATTCCAAAGAAATATATGGCAGAGATGTTTGTTGATCGTGTCAGTGCAGGAAAGATTTATAATGGAGATGAATTCGATCAGAAGAGCCCGTTGGAATATTTTGAACACGGAATTGGAGCATCGATCATGTGTGAAGCATCGAGAGATTATCTGTTAAACTTGCTTAGAATGTATGCAGAAAAAGGTGAAAAATATACGTTTGCCTACTTGAAGAATGACTTGAAGAATGACATGAGTGGATATGATAAGATCTCACCATTTCAACAATGTAAAAAAAATATTAAGATTGGATAGAATTTCATGTATCTGTGACTTGAAATATTACCATACTTACAGTATAATATGTAATGTAAATCAGATAAGAAGCCTGGGGTGTACGATAACTTGCTATTTTGAACCTACATTTATTTATCATGGGACTTCGTATAATCGACCGGATGTCAAGCCCTGATACCGGGGGACGGCAGAACGTTGATCGAGAAAACCCACCTAGCTCTGCTAGGCGTCAAAATCGCGAGACCGGCATTCTGGGTATATGATATGCAAAAGATAACAAGAGGGACTGTTAGTTTTAACAGTCCCTTTTAACATAACAAACCTATAAAGGAGTTAAAGTTTTGAAATTTTTTAAAGAGAATGATAAAACGCCATTTATCTTAGTGGCGTTTGGGATTATCTTATATCTTGTGTTAAGTAATCTTCCAGTTGTATTTTCAGGAATATCTTATGTAAGCTCAGTGGCATTTCCGTTTATTTTAGGAAGTTGTGTTGCCTTTATCATCAATGTTCCAATGAGTTTCTTTGAAAGGAAATTGTTTTATAAGTTAAAAAAAGGAAAGCGTTCATTGAGCCTTATTATGGCAATCGTTAGTATTGTGGGTGTGATCTTGTTAGTATCACGATTGATCATTCCAGAATTGGTAGATACAATATTTAAGTTATCAAACAATATTCCTGAATATGTAAAAGAGATACAAGCCCTATTAGAGAAAACATCAATGAATAAACCAATGGTACATAAATATGTGAATCAGATCACGTTTGACTGGGATAAGATCAGTGGAGAGTTGATCACATTTTTACAAGACGGCGCAACAAGTATGCTAAATTCAACGGTAAGTGCGATTACGGATGTTGTGCAATTTATTGTAAGTTTTGCATTGGGATTTGTATTTGCACTCAATGCATTGCTTCAGAAAGAAAAATTATCAATGCAGGTGAAAAAGGTATTGGTCGCTTTTTTACCGGAACGGGTTGCGAAGTATATTGTACGAGTTGGAAGACTATCAAATAATGCATTTTCAAGCTTTTTATCAGGGCAGTGCTTAGAAGCTGTGATCTTAGGCTGTCTGATTTTTGCATCAATGAAACTATTAGGACTTCCATATGCGGTACTGATCGCAGTTTTTATCGGTGTGATGTCATTAATTCCGATCATTGGCGGCTTTATTGGATGCTGGGTCGGGGTCTTATTGATCTTTATGGTAGATTGGAAACAGGCTATCATTTTTATCATCATGTTCGTTGTTGTACAACAATTTGAAGGAAATGTTATCTACCCACATGTTGTAGGAAACTCTGTAGGACTTCCGGCAATATGGGTGTTAGTAGCTGTAACGATCGGTGGAAATATCGCTGGGATCGTAGGAATGATTTTTAGTATTCCGTTTTGTTCTGTCTTATATCAGCTGTTTTCTGAGATTGTGAACAAACAGATAAAGAAAAAGAATGTGGATATACCTTAATGAAAATGCACATAATACTTCTATAAAATAAAAATGGAGGTATTTGTTATGAATCGAGATCAGATCATCTGTCCATGCCTTGATATCACAGCAGGGCAGATTATGGATGCATACAAAGAAGGAGCGAAGAGTGTCGAAGCGATCAAAGAGGTAACGGGAGCAGGAACGGCTTGCGGAGCTTGCTTGGATGAAATTGAAGAATTAATACAGAGTTTGTAATTATAAAGAGATGTTGTTCGATGTTTTTGAGCAGCATCTTATTTATTGCATAGGGGATTTCGTTGAAATTTCCTATGCAATAAAAAAAGAACCCCTTCTCAGAGATTCTCATCAAATGCCGATGGTGGGACTCGAACCCACACGTCCATAAGAACAACAGATTTTGAGTCTGTCTCGTCTGCCAGTTCCGACACATCGGCTGATTCAATTGTTCGACCTAAAATATACTATCACTTTTGAATCATAATGTCAATAATTTTTATAAAAATTATGAAAATTAAATTTTAATCCAATTTTAAAAAGGCAAAAGGATCGGAGGGATCACTTTGGATAAAATGTAATAAGAGATAATAAGCTTTCACAGAAAGATTTTCTTCTCTTAAAATACGTTTTGCTTCATTTTTATCAACTAACTCTACCGATAAATCTTCATTGGGCTCTAAATGATCAAGATTCGGCATTCCAGTAGAAATTCCATAAACCGTGCAATTGGTCTCATCTGTCATTCCAGCAGAAGAGAAATGAGGACGACTTAAGAAATCATCAAATTCAGCGGGTGTAAACGTAAGACCTGTTTCTTCTTTCATTTCACGGATTGCAGTTTCTTTGATAGATTCTCCGGGATCGATCAATCCGGCAGGTAATTCATATATATAATCATTTAAAGGATAACGAAATTGTCTTACCATGATCAGATGATCAGCTTTTTCTCCAAACAGACTATAAATGACAACGCCATCAGGAATGACTTCTTTCGTGGCAGCCATCATTATATTTTCATTCTTGCGACTGGCAACATAATATGGATGTGTATCTCCAAATTTATTTTCAGCTTCTAATTCATAAAGATTCAGAAATTTTACATTTGTTAGTGGTGTGATTTTATTTATCTTACTCATAGATATTACCTCCCTGTATATTTTTATTGTAAAGCATCACAACAAGATTGACAATAGACATAAAAACAAGTATTATATACTAAAACGATATGAAATAAGGGGATTGCAAGAAAGGAGTTATGATGAGAAAGAAAATTATGGCTACAATACTTGGTACAGCGATGCTTTTAACAGCAGTTTCTTTTACAGGTTGTGGAAGATCAGTCAAGGATTCTACAAGTGCGAAGACGGAGAAAACCACAAAAGAAACAAAAAGAGATGAGAAGATCGAAATAAAAATACTTTCAAAATATGATCAGATAAAAAAACTACTTTCAAAATATCCGAAAGAAATGACGGCAGAAGATACATCATATCAGGGAATTGTGGTAATTGAATATGATTCATTTGGCAAAGGAAGCAAAAAGCTTTGGAATCAGTTTTTAAAGAATGTAAAAGATCATAAAGATTGTGCTATCGTAATTTGTCAGTATACCGTAGAGGGAGATCCGATTCTTCAGTATGTTTCTAATGTAAATGGGAAGTTTTACTATGTAGAGGATTCTACGAGAGATGCTTATGGCAGTGAAAAATACGTACAGTATACTTATGACTACTACAAGATTTATAAACAGGATGGCCATTACACAGCAATTCTGACAATGGATAACAAACTGACATTTGATGAGGCACAGGATGTCAGAAGCTTAAAGACAGCGATACAGTTACTGGATGTTAAACAATAATTAAGAAAATGGAGCAGAGAATATGAAAATTTCAACAAAGGGAAGATATGCAGTCCGTTTAATGTATGATCTTGCAATGCATCATACAGGCGATTGGATCGCATTAAAAGACATATCAAGAAGACAGGAGATATCTGTAAAATATTTGGAACAGATCGTAAGACAGTTAAGTATCAGGGGATATTTAAAGAGTTTGCGAGGACCTAAAGGAGGTTATCAGCTTTCCAGAGACCCAAAAGATTATACGATCTATGAAATCTTAAAGATAACAGAGGGAAGCTTACAGCCAGTAGCGTGTTTGGATGATAAGGTGAATCAGTGTGAACGCTACCATGAATGTCCAACGATAGAGATCTGGAAGGATTAGGACAGGTAATTGAAGAATATTTAAGTGGAATTACATTAGAAGATGTCGTAAATAAAGCAAGAATCAAAGGTGGAAACGATTATGTGATCTAAGGATCACATGGTCGTTTTTCTTTTATTAAAAATATGATGAGAGTGTCAAAAGGAATGCGAAAGATAAAAGAGTTTGACATTGTTTTAAAATCTGATATACTAATAACATATTAAAAAGATAGGAATTATATGAAAATAAAATCAAAGGAGTAAAAATAATGTCAAATATATATAAAAATGTTATAGAATTAATCGGAAAAACACCGCTTGTAGAAGTTGAAAATGTAGAAAAAAGATTTAAACTACAGGCAAGATTATTAGTAAAACTAGATGGATATAATCCAGCAGGAAGCGCAAAAGACCGTATCGCATATCAGATGATCGTTGATGCAGAAGAAACAGGAAAATTAAAAGAAGGGTCTGTTATTATAGAACCAACATCAGGAAATACAGGGATAGGACTTGCAGCGATCGGTGCATCCAAAGGATACAGGGTAATCCTCACAATGCCAGAGACAATGAGTGTTGAACGAAGAAATCTATTAAAAGCTTATGGAGCGGAAATTGTATTAACAGATGGTTCACAAGGTATGAAAGGAGCAATCACAAAAGCTGAAGAACTTGCTGAAGAAATCGAAGATGCATTTATCGCAGGACAGTTTGTTAATCCATCCAATCCGAAAGTTCACAGACTGACAACAGGACCAGAGATTTGGGAAGACACGGACGGAGAAGTAGATATTTTTATTGCAGGAGTTGGAACAGGAGGAACTGTTACAGGAGTTGGAGAATATTTAAAATCCAAGAAAGAAGATGTGAAAGTGATCGCTGTTGAACCAGCAACATCTCCAATGCTTTCAAAAGGTCAGGCAGGACCACATAAGATTCAAGGAATCGGAGCCGGATTTGTGCCTGAAGTGTTAAATACAGAAATTTATGATGAGATCATTCGAGTGGAGAATGAGGACGCTTTTGATTATGGAAAAGTGATCGCAATAGAAGAAGGAATCTTAGTTGGAATTTCATCAGGTGCTGCATTATATGCGGCGATTCAGGTGGCAAAACGTAAGGAAAATAAAGGGAAGACAATTGTAGCATTTTTGCCAGATAATGGAGATCGATATTTGTCAACACCATTGTTTTCATAAATGCATGTTAAATGTTATTGGTTTTCAATTTCTGTAGTTTTGTGTTACAATGTCTCAGAACGCATTTATAGAAAAGGAGAACAATCTGGAGTGAAACAGAAATTATTATTGATTGATGGAAACAGCATTTTAAACCGTGCATTTTATGGATTGCCCGACATGACCAATAGTCAAGGACTCCATACGAATGCGATCCTTGGTTTTTTGAATATTATGTTTAAATTTTTAGAGGAAGAGAATCCGACACATCTGGCAGTTGCATTTGACTTAAAAGCGCCAACATTCCGCCATAAAATGTTTGCGGATTATAAAGGAACGAGAAAAGGAATGCCAGATGAATTACAAGAACAGGTTCCAGTGATCCGTGAAGTGTTAAAGGCAATGAACATTCCTTTGATGATGGAAGAAGGTTATGAAGCAGATGACCTTCTTGGGACAATGTCTGTTCTTGGAGAACAAGCAGGATTTGAAGTGAAAATTGTCTCTGGAGATCGAGATCTTTTACAGCTTGCGACAAAGAAAGTGCAGATTCGTATTCCAAAGACAAACAGGGCTGGAACGGTTGTTGAAGATTATTATGAAGATGATGTGTTAGAAAAATATCAGGTAACGCCAAAGGAATTTATTGACGTGAAAGCTTTGATGGGTGATACATCGGATAATATTCCTGGAATTCCTGGAATAGGGGAGAAGACAGCGACAAAACTGATCAAAGAATTTCAATCAATTGAAAATGCATATGCACATATTGATGAAGTAAAACCCAATCGTGCAAAAAACAATCTGCAGGAATACTATGATCAGGGTGTTATGAGTAAAGAACTTGCAACGATCAAGTTAGACAGTCCGATCGATATTTCCTTTGATGATGCGAAGCTTGGTGATCTGTATACGAAAGAAGCGTATCATATGTTGAAAGAATTGGAATTTAAAGCAATTCTCAAACGTTTTGATGGAGAAGAACAAGAGGATCTCGAAGTTAAGATCAAAGAGATCATCGATCTTGCAGAGGCGGAAGATATTTTTGCAAAAGCAGTGAAGAAGAAAGAAGCAGGAATCTCCATTTATAAAGAAAATGATGCAATGTGGGTTGCATTAAATACAGAAGGAGAAGAAGTATATTTATTTAGTTGTGAAGGTTTTGGATTTATAACGCAAGATTTTTTATATGAGAAAATTGATGATCTATATGACAACATAGGATATGTGGCAATGATGGAAGTGAAAGAACATTTGTCTCATTTAACGATCCATGAGACGACAAAGAGTATTTTTGATGTTTCACTGGCTGCTTATCTTGTGAATCCATTAAAAAGCACTTATGAATATGATGATATTGCAAGAGATTATAAATCTATGATGCTTCCATCCAAAAAAGAATTGATCGATAAGAAACATCCAATGGTTACAGATGGGGTTTTAAGTGATGCAGGAAAGAAGATTATGGGTTATGAAGCTTATATTTCAAGAGAAGCGATCCAACCATTAAGTGATAAATTAACGGAACTTGAGATGATGGATCTTTATCGAGAGATTGAGATTCCAACAATGTTTGCACTTCATGATATGGAAGTACGAGGAATTCACGTAGATTCGAAAGCGTTGAAAGGATATGGAGATCAGCTGGTTGGAAGGATTGAAGAATTACAGGAGTCTATCTACAAAGAAGCAGGGGAAGAGTTCAATATCAATTCTCCAAAACAGTTAGGTGTTGTTTTATTTGATCATATGAAATTAGAAGGTGCAAAAAAGACAAAGACTGGATATTCCACCAGTGTGGAAGTGTTAGAAAAGATCGAGCATCTCTATCCGATCATTCCGATGATCTTAGAATACAGACAGTTGACGAAATTAAAATCAACGTATGCAGATGGATTGGCAAACTTTATTCAGGATGATCAGAGAATTCATGGAAAATTTAATCAGACAATCACCGCAACTGGAAGAATCAGTAGTACGGAACCAAATCTTCAGAATATTCCAATCCGTATGGAACTTGGAAGAGCGATTCGTAAAGTATTTTTGCCAGAAGAGGGATATATATTTTTAGATGCGGATTATTCACAGATCGAACTTCGAGTTCTGGCACATTTGTCACAGGATGAGAAACTGATCCATGCATATGAGGAAAATCAGGACATTCATGCAAGAACAGCTTCTGAAGTATTTGGAATTCCGATGGATGAAGTGACGAGTACACAAAGAAGAGATGCAAAAGCGGTTAACTTTGGGATCATTTATGGATTAAGTGCGTTTGGTTTAAGTCAGGATCTTAAGATTTCAAGAAAACAGGCACAGGAATATATTGATCGTTATTTTGCAATGTATCCACGAGTTAAGGAATTCTTAGATGGGGAGGTGGAAAAAGGAAAAACAGACGGATATGTAAAGACAATGTTCAATCGAATCCGTCCGATCCCAGAATTAAAATCCAGCAATTTCATGCAGAGAAACTTCGGAGAACGTGTAGCAATGAATTCCCCGATTCAGGGAACAGCAGCAGATATCATTAAGATCGCAATGGTAAGAGTGAATATGAAATTAAAAGAAAAACAGATGAAATCCCGTCTGCTTTTACAAATTCACGATGAACTCCTGATTGAAACACATTTGGATGAATTTGAGGAAGTCAAAGAAATCTTACAGAATGAAATGATGAATGCAGTAAGCCTTCGTGTGCCATTAAATATTGATATTGAACAGGGAGCAAGCTGGTACGAAGCAAAATAAGGAGAAGATAAATGAAAATCATAGGAATCACCGGGGGAGTCGGCTCTGGAAAAAGTGAGATTTTAAATATACTAAAAAATGATTATCAGGCAAAAGTCATTCAATCTGATCATGTAGCACATGAGCTGATGGTACCAGGCGCAAAAAGTTATGATGCGATCGTTCAGGCATTTGGAAATGAAATTTTAAATGAAGACCAGACGATCAATCGTCCGATACTTGGAGAGATCGTGTTTCATGATGAAACAAAACTTTCATTATTAAACAGCATCACTCATAAAAATGTAGATGAAGAGATTTTATCAAGAATTGATCAGTTTGGAAAAGAAGAACCAGAAGGTTTGCTTGTCATAGAG
>UMLR01061622.1_pt1 | contig 12198 bp, 19 predicted proteins | sample 1966741 | NCBI WGS metagenome assembly UMLR01 (sample SAMEA4836207, study PRJEB28245) | human gut metagenome | biome: gut microbiome; material: fecal sample | place: Denmark | collected 2008 | reverse complement strand
CCACTGTATACTGGTTGCTTTTGGAGGAGATAACCATGGAGAACATGCACGGCCCCTGAAGAGATTTGCTTTTATTGCAATTCAATATTTACGCCGGTTGTGGGCATTTCTGGGAATCAGTAATTCTGGAATCACTGTATTTTCAGCGGATTTGCTAGAAACAGTAGTAACAATCCCGAAATCACAAAAAATAAAGTGAAATCATGGTTGCCATCTGGTTCACAGTATCGTATTAGTAACATTACCTTAGAAGTTCAATGCATTTCCGGAGCTGCCGGATATTCTTATGGGTATAGACCCGTTCTGTAACATCGCCACCGGCATGACCTAAGATACGCCTTTTGGCGGTTTCGTTCGCTCCTGCATTATCAAGCAAGGTCGCAACGGTGTGACGGCAGTCGTGGGTAGTGTGACCCGTAGCATTGATGAGTCGCATGACTTGATACCAAAGTTGGCAATATCGGCTATAATCGTAAGGTTTGCCGGCGTTGGTTATCAGATAGTCTCCGCCTGATTGCATCCTCTTTGCAACAAGAGAAGCAATCCGATGGTGGATGGGGATGGTTCGGATGCCGGAAACAGTTTTGCTTTTTGTAATGCGGATGTATCCATGGCGCAGGTTTACGTCTGACTTTTTGAGGTGTAACATCTCGCCTACTCGCATGCCGGTGTAAAGCAGTATCAGCACCGTATCAACGCCGGATTCATCGCAGTGTGCCCAGAGCCGGTTAATTTTTTGACGGCTGAACGGTTGATGCGGTCGTACGGGCCTATTCTTACCAATGGAGAGCAGGGGAGCATAGCATTTATTTATCAACTCAATTTTCACAGCGTATTTTTCAAGCAACGAAATCAAAGAGCGGACTTTCTTCAGAGAACTGTAAGACAGCCCGCTCTTTCGCATTGAATCAATGATTTTCTGATAGTCTGCATATTTCAGTTGCTGGAATGGTTCGTAGTGGAGCGAGACCAGGTGTTTAAAAGAGTTGGAATAGCTGTCAAGCGTGGATTGGGACGGCGATGTGTTTGATGTGTGTGCCGGGAGCCACCGATGGTACAGTTCTGTTAGTGTTATTTGATGACCCGGAAGGGAGCGATGGTTATGAGTTTTGTTGTAATCAGCTTGAAAGATTTCTGCTTCAATCTGCGTTGTGAAGTATTCAACGGGCTTTTGCTTTTTCCCCACGCTGACAACAAATACAAATGGCCGCCGCCGGTTGCCAGTTAGTTTTTTAATAGAGCCATAGCCATTAGGCTTACGCATAATAAGACCTCCTTTTACGAAGGTCATTTTACTATATGGAGGATTAATGAATGAACGGTACGAACGTTGATTACTACGTGGCGGGGTTTGACTCAACCGGTAAGAGGGTAGGGTCCATTATCTGCGACTTTGACCCGAACAAAGAAAAGAACGCAGACAAGCTGTCTGCACTCATAGATAAAGCGAAAGGGCTATTTACCGATGCGGAGGTTGTAGAAGTTATCTCTGCCGCCGAATATGCAATGTACTTGTCGGGCGACTATGTAAGGGGAGCGGATGGCAAGCCTGTTGCTTATGTTGCACCGGAGCCGACATCCGCAGAAAAGAAAGCGTCTGCTATTGCTGCCATCAAAGCAAAGTATCAGCCGACATTGGATAGCCTTGTGGAGGCAAGAGTAAAAGCCGCTATGCTGGGGGCCGACACTGCAAAGATTGACAGCCAGTATAAAACCACACTCGCCAATATGGCGGCTGAAATTAAAAACGCATAAGGGGGTTAAATCATGGAATTTTGCGAATACTGTGGGAACCTTTTGAACGATGATGGCCGATGCCCTTGGAACGAATGCCCACACAATGCCATCATTGACGCCATGGCTGAAGCTAAGAAAGCTGATGAACAGAAAGACAAAACTGAGGATAAAACTTAATGGATATCTTCGGGCAGATTTACGGGTATGCGTATAAATCAATTTGCAACATTACAACAGGCTGGCCGTTCAAACTGGCTGGCGGGGCAGTGCTTTTAATCGTTGCACGGCATGCCGCCTTGTTTACGGCTTTTTCTTTGCTCGTTGCACTCGATTTATTCGCTAAATTCATTGCGCTTTCATACGAGATGATAAAAACTCAGGGCGCTGAAAGCCCTTCGCTGCTGGATTCAATCAAAGCAATTCCGGAAGCACATAGGCAGAGGATTATCAACTCGCATGAGATGAAGACGCAGTTCATCGGGAAAATTATCGTCTATATCTTGGCAGTCATTGCGGCGGCGCTGGTAGATTTTATGATTGGCCATCTTAACTTTAGTCAGATAGTCATCGCCTACTTAGCATCGACGGAGCTCCTGAGTATCATAGAAAATTTGGACGATGCAGGCGTGTCAGCCGTGCACGAACTGGTTGGATTGATTAAAAGAAAGAGGGTGTAAAGATGAATGTTATCGATTTATCAGACTGGAATGAAAATGTCGATTGGTCACGTTTCATTGACCACGGCATTGGTGGTGTAATCGTGAAAATTTCAGAGGGCCGCACTCTTAGCGAACTGTTTGCGAAGAATATTGCGGGAGCCGCTGCCCGTGGGCTCCCGTGGGGCGTCTATTGTTTCTCTCATGCACAAACGACAGAACGGGCGAAAGAAGAAGCCCAGACAGTAATCGACGCATTGGATACTTTAGGATATGGAACACCGGACTTAGGAATCTGGCTCGACATCGAGGCTCCAGAAGTAGTAGGGCAGAATGCTGATGACGTGACCGCAATTTGCAGCGCATTCATATCTGCTTGCAATGCCGCCGGCTATAGCGCCGGGATCTATGCGAGCCTCTCAACATTGACAGACTGCATCAACGTTAATGATCTGGCCGACTATGTGCCGTACTGGTGCGCTCAGTATGCCGAAGAATGCGACTTTATGGATTATTACCCTGACAATAGACTTGCAGGATGGCAGTGTACAGACAGCTACAATATAGACGGAAACAATTACGATCTGTCAGTTTGGTACTAGGAGGCCCGAAATTGTGGATAACAAAAAGCAGAGACTTTATGTTACTGCCGCTCTTGCTTGCGTTGTGCTTCTTGCCGGCCTTGTGTGGTTACTCTGCGCAGGCCGAAGCGATGTATCAGATATCAGAAGGGGAGCTCAATCAGTTACAGAGCAACTTGACAGAGCTGAAGGCGGACAGCGAGAAGAAGCGAAGTCTCTTGAACGAGCAGCAGAAGCAGCTTCAGATAGTCAACGAGCAGTTGGAGAAATCCAGAAAATTGAACGAAGAGACGCAGATCTCATTAGCGGAAGCGAGGAAATCCTTCAGCGAGTACGAGAAAGAGGCGGAACGGAAAATCAGAATTAAGACCAGGCAGAGAAACCTGTGGATTTCCATTGCCGCTCTATGTGCAACCGCCGCAATAGCCAAATAAAAAAGAGCCGTATCTACACGTAAGAATTTGTGTGGATATGGCTCTTTTTTATTTGCAGGAAAGCTAGACTTTATCGAAGAAAATCGCGATTCCCGCTTGACAATATACCGCAAAAGATATATAATATATACAGAGTTAAGGAGAAAGGAGGTGGTCAAAATGAACGTAGAGAAATCAGATTGGGAATGGTTAATCTCAATCATAACAAGTATTGCAGTTCCACTCATTATTGAATGGATGAAAGCAAAAGGGCTCTTCAATCAGCGCCACAGGAAATGAAACTGATTGAAAAGCCTTGGTAAGAGGGAGGGCAGGAACCCTCCCCACTTACCTCATTATAGCACAGGGAGGTTTAAAATGAAATTTTATGACTATATTTTCATGGGGATTATCATTATCGCAATCAAGCTGATTCCGATAAACAAAAGCATGATAGAGGGGATTATTACTGGAGTTGTTATAGGCGGTTATATTGGATGGAGGCTATGGCATGACAATCGATGATGTGATGACAACGACAGAAGCTGCTGAAAGATGGGGTGTTGCGATTGTAACGATAAAGAAAGCCTGCGTTGGTCAAAAGGGACTTCCACCGAGATTCAAGAAAGGGGAATTTAGGAAGTCAGGACATGCCTGGCTGGTGACACGCCAAGGAATGGAACGGCTCTATGGGCCGGAGTCTGAATAAAATGTTCAGTGGTAGTATAATGGTAGTATTTTACGACTGAAAATTTCACGGAAAAATGTAAAATCAAAAAGCGCTGATAGTCGATTTCATTCGATTCCATCAGCGCTTTTTGATATGGTGCCGGAGGCGGGACTTGAACCCGCACGATGTTGCCATCGCCAGATTTTGAGTCTGGTGCGTCTGCCATTCCGCCACTCCGGCATATCGGTAACTATTTTATCATACAGACTGACCTATCGTCAATGAAAAAATGGGGGGAAGCACGTAACGCAGGCTCCTTTCCTGGAAAGGAGCCTGCGAAGCGGTGAGAACAGCCTCTATAAAAACTGCGGCGAAGCTGCCACCGCTGCCCTCGGGCCTGCAGGGCCCGTCAAACCTAAGAACCCTTGGGCCCTGGGCCCATTCATCTTAAGAATCTTTTTCCACAACCCTTTTCCACAACCCTTTTCCACAACCCGCGGCGCCGGCCGCGCCCCTTCGCGCCCAAAGGGCGCTGAACCCTTTTGAATCCCTTGTCCCCCTGTGTTATGATGGATGTATCCTTTTCAAAGGAGATGAGAGTGTGAATATAAAGCTGGTGCTGCTGGGGCTTCTGGCCTTGTTCAGCCTGTATCGTTTGTATGAACATAATGATTTCATGACTCTCTGTGCCACGGTGATCGTGGTGGCGGCCTTTGTGCTGTCTGCCTTTCATCTGTGGCGTAGACGACAGTAGGAATGCGCTGCTTTTATGAAATGGATGAGCGTTTTCCCATAAGAAAAGCCTGACTGGCTTTAATAGAGGAGGGATTCTTTTGGATTGCAGAGATGCAGCTGAAAAAGAAAGGGACACAGTGATTTCACTGCGCCGCCATTTTCATGAAAATCCTGAGCTTTCACAGAAAGAGTTCGGGACCATGGATTTTATTGAAAAGTTTCTTCATGAGTTTGGAATTGAAACGGTGCGGGTGCCTCATGGCGGGGTATTCGGATTTATTGACAGCGGCAGGCCGGGCTGGACGGTGCTTATGCGGGCGGACATTGATGCCCTTCCTATTAAGGAAGATCCGGTGAATCTGTCTAAGGAAAGGGTGTGCATTTCCAAAAACGATGGCGTCATGCATGCCTGCGGCCACGACGGACATATGGCCATGCTGCTGACAGAGGCCAAAATCCTTTCTCTCCATAAAACGGAGTGGGAAGGAAAGGTGGTTCTTATGTTTGAGGAAGCCGAGGAAATGGGAGAAAGAGGAATTGCTCCCATGCTCCGTTACTTAAGGGACCATCATATCCATGTGGATACCTGCTTTGGCACCCATGTGAAATGGGATCTGCCGGCAGGAAAGGTAGGTATCCTTTACGGCACTGCCATGGCAGGAGCCTATTTCTTCCGCATCAAGCTTCATGGAAAAAGCGGCCACGGTTCCCGCCCCGATATGGCGGTGAGCCCCATTGAATGCTTTATTTCCATTGCTTCCGAGCTCCGTTCCTACCGCATGCGGGTCACGGCGCCTACGGACAGCTTCACCTATTCTTTCGGCTCCGTGGAAGCCGGTCATGAACCGAATATTATTCCTGAAGAGCTCATGTTTGCCGGCACAGCCCGCTGCACGAAAAACGAAGACGGCCTGGCTTTTCGCAAGACCCTTCTGGAGGTCACGAAGAATACCGCCGCCCTTCACGGCTGCACGGTGGAAGTGGTGGAGGACCAGTACTTCCCGGTGACCGTCAATACGAAGGAATGCGTGGACCTGGCAAGAAAGGCAGTGGTGGACCAGCTGGGCGAAGGGGCCCTGGACAGAAACTGCCCCATGTGGATGGCTACGGAAACGTTCTCCATTACCGAGTCTACCTGGCCGGGTGTATTCTTCTTCACCGGCATTTATGACAAAGATGTGGGAAGCGGCAGCCCTCATCATACGCCGAAATTTGATATAGCCGAAAATGGTCTGGTTACCGGTGTGGCAGCAGCCCTGTCCTATGTGACAGCGGTGCTGAAAGAAAAGCCGGCCTGCCCCTCCTTCCATGCAGTGGATCTGGAAAGCATGCTGAAGCTCACAGAATGATCTGGAAAAAGGCTTTGGAGAAATGGGAATCCTTTCTCCAAAGCCTTTTTGGGTCTATGAAGTTTTCCGGCCGACATGGGACAAATAGGAATCACCTCTGGAACATGATTCGCGGAAGGACTATAATATAAACAGGAGATAAAGTAAGGAAGCATTCATGAAATCTATTTCTTTTTTCATGAAAGAGGCGATAGGTATGCTTCCATCAGCATTGCTTTTTATTGGCAGTATTCTTTTTATAGGCGCCGGTATTTTCTGTATTGCGGAGCCGGCCGAGTCCCTTCTGGCAGTGGGATATTATATCGGCTTTGTCCTTGTCCTTGGCGGGGTATGCCAGATTCTCCGCTGGATGAAAACGGAGGGCGCCGGCCGTTCTCTCTGGCATCTTCTCATGGCAGTCCTTGATACGGCCTTCGGCCTGTGGATGATGATTTCCCTGGCTTTTGCCGTGGTGGCCTTCATGCTGCCTCTTCTCTTTGCCCTCTACATTCTTCTCCGCGGTATTTTCATGATGATTCTGCGTTCCAGAAAACAGGCATCTTTGAGAAATCCTAAGCTTTATATGGTGGCAGCGGTGGTGCAGATTCTTCTGGGGCTGCTTCTGGTATTTCGTCCTGACGCAGCGGGACTCCTCTTCATGTACATGGTAGGGGCGGCCCTCATCTGGAGTGGCATCAGCACTTTCCTTACCTGGAGGAAACAGGGCGGTATGGATGCATGAAAAAAGGCTCTGAAAAATGCGAAGCATTTTTCAGAGCCTTTTTTGTGTGGAATGACAATATTTCCAAAGGTTCATCCTTGCATATGATGCAGGGAATGTGCTGTCCTGCCGCCTCTCGCTGCAGCCATACGTTATATATCCGGACGAAGCGCTGAATCTCTCCGGGAGGTGTCAGCCATTCCGGAGAGAGCCCATAAAACTTCGGGAAGTATATCCCTGCACAGGAGGCAGGATTTGGAGCAATAAAAAACTGCGCCGTAAAGGGCACAGTTCTTTTTGAAAAGACTTACGCTTTTTCTTCCATCTTTTCCTTGTAAGCTTCCTTTGCTTCTTCCTTGGCAGCTTCTGCTTTTTCTTTTGCTTCAGCAGCTTTAGCCTTGGCAATGGCAGCGTTTACGTTTGCGTTCAGACGGGATTTCTTACGAGCGGCTGCATTCTTATGAATGACGCCCTTCTGGGCAGCACTATCAATGATGCTTACAGCGGCGCGAAAAGCTTCTTCTTTATTGTCAGAGTTAGCAGCAGCTACAGCTTTCTTCATAGCGCCGTGAATCTGGGATTTAACAGCAGCGTTGGCAGCTCTTTTAGCAGCGTCCTGTCTCATGCTTTTCATGTTGGCTTTAATCTGTGGCAATGTATTTCACCTCCCGTCTGCATTATTCATACCATGCCATTCTATCATATTTTGACTGCCATGGCAAGGAAACTTTCAAAGAAATATAAAGACCTGCTTTTACGGCTCATTTCCCATGATTTTATCTTTCATTTGAATAAGATCATGGGCTTTTGTACAATAAAGAGGAAAGGAAAAGAAGTGCTGATTCATCCATAGGGGCTGTGTTGATTCCTGGATTCCAGGGAGGAAATCAAAACCGTGGGCCCTGAAATCGGTGCTTTAGTCGGATGTAGCGGTTTCACGAAAGGAGAAGCCCATGTATGTAGGTGTAGACTTAGTAAAGATAGACCGGTGGGAACGGATACTGGAAAAGTTCCCCGCCCGGGCGGAAAAGATTTTCACAGCAGAGGAAATAGCCCACTGCGAGAAGAAGGGGAAGAAGCGGGCCGAGTCCTATGCGGCTCTCTGGGGAGCCAGGGAGGCGGCAGGGAAGGCGCTGGGTATCGGTATTTTCGGCTCTGCCTGGCAGGATGCCTTTGTGACCTGGACGAAATGGGGAGCGCCGGTGCTTCATCTGCAGGGCACTTTCCAGAAAAGGGCGGAGCACCTTGGCATCACGGATATGTCCATTTCCATTTCCCATGAAGAACATATGGCCATTGCAGTGGTTGTAATGGCAGGAGGCAGGAATGATACTGACAAAGACTGAAGAGTCAAAACTTCTGGATTCCATGGCCATGAAGGAGTATGGGATTCCGGAAATGGTGCTTATGGAGAATGCAGGATCATCGGTGGTCCGTCTGACAGAGAAATATGTGGACTGGGACGGCGCTTTTACGGTGATTCTCTGCGGCACAGGAAATAATGGAGGCGACGGGTTCGTAGCAGCCCGCTACGTAGCAGGCCGGGGAGCCAGGGTGCTGGTGCTCCTGATGGGAAATGAGGCCCATATGAGCGAATCCTCGAAACAGTACAGGCATATTATAGATAAAATGGGAATCCCGGTGATTCCTATTTCCAGGGCTGAAGAAGGGGCACCCTATATCCATGACGCCGATATCCTGGTGGATGCGCTCATAGGCACCGGTCTTTCCAGCGAGGTGAAAGGGGAAAAGGCGCTTCTGATTACTTTGATGAACGAGGCCCAGGGCATTATCATATCCGTAGATGTGCCAAGCGGCATGCTGACCGATACCGGCAAGGCTGCCGGGGTGGTGGTGGATGCAGACTATACGGTGGCGCTGGGTTCCGTGAAACGGGGCCATGTGCTGTATCCCGGCTCTTCCTACACCGGCACCCTGCTCTATTCGCCCATTGGCATTCCCGATGAGGCACGCATGGATTTTCCTGTCCATCTGACGGAAAAGGAAGATGTGTTCAATATCCTTCCCGTGAGAAATCGGGTGTCCCATAAAGGAAAGAACGGTTTCATCGGTATTTTTGCCGGCTCCTATGGCATGGAAGGAGCGGCCCTTCTCTCAGGCCAGGGGGCCCTTTATGCCGGCGGCGGCAAGGTGGCGGTGGTGCCGGCTGCCGATGCTCATCCTGCGCTGGCTGGCAGGATTCCGGAGCTCATGGTTTCTTCTCTTGGAAAAGGCCCCTTCTTTACAGAAGCGGACAGCGCAGAAGCGCTGGAAAAGGCGAAGGCCTACGACGTCATAGCCCTGGGGCCCGGTCTTGGCAGAGAGAAGGAAACGGGAAAGTTTGTGAAGCGTCTCATCACTTCTTTTGATAAGACCATGGTCATTGATGCGGATGCCCTTTTTGCAGTCCAGGAAGCGCACATTGCCCTGGCTACCTGTCCCGGGCGGCTCATCCTTACGCCCCATGTAGGGGAATTTTCCCATCTCACCGGACTTTCGCCCAAGGAAATCGAAGATGGCCGAATTGACGAAGCCATCCGGTTTGCCGTGGACAACCATGTGGTGCTGGTGCTGAAAGGGGCGCCTACTGTGACTGCCATGCCCGACGGCTCGGCCTATGTAAATACCACCGGCAACCCCGGCATGGCCACCGGCGGCATGGGAGATACCCTGACCGGTATCATAGCAGCCCTGGCAGGACAGGGCATGAATGCGTCCGGCGCCGCCCTGGCAGGGGTATACCTTCATGGGCTGGCAGGAGATATGGCGGCAGAAAAGACACCGGTAGGCTACCGGGCCGGTGATCTGGCAGAATGGATTCCATTGGCCCGGGCAGAAGTGATGAAAATGGGGAGATAACCATGCATATATTTCAAAAACTGATGAAATTTCTGGCAGTGTTTCTTTTGTCACTGTCATTAACCGCTGCTTTTTCCGCCTGCGGCAGCAGCGCGTCCTCTTCGGCCAGTCCGGCGAAGGCCTCTGCTGCCGCCAAAGGAGGCCAGCTCACTGTGCGTATGCTGGACATAGGCCAGGGAGATGCCTTCCTTCTGGAAAAGGATGGGAAGTTTGTCATGATTGATACCGGGGACATTGAACACCGGGACCAGATTGTGGCTCTCCTTCATAAATACAAGGTCAAAGAAATTTCCAAAATCATTATTACCCATCCCCATGCAGACCATCTGGGCGGCATGAATGCCATCTTCAAAAATTTCAAGGTGGATGCCATTTACGATGACGGCATGCCTGCGGCCACCGGTTCCTACAAGAACTACCTGAAGCAGATCAAGGCGAATAAGATTCCCTACCATGTGCTGAAGGCAGGGGACGAGGTGGATTTCTTTGACGGCGTCAAATACAACGTGCTGGGTCCTGTGAAGGTCATCAAAGACCAGAAGGGAAATTCCGATTTCAATAACAATTCCGTAGTGGGCCGTCTGACCTATGGGAAATTCTCCATGATGTTCACCGGCGATGCGGAAAAAGAGGAAGAAAAAACCATTCTTGACAAGGGAGGCACCCTGAAGAGCGATGTGCTGAAGGTGGGCCACCATGGCAGCCGTACCAGTACGTCTCCTGCTTTCCTGAAAGCCGTTTCTCCCAAAGATGCTTTCATTTCCTGCGGCCAGGGCAATGATTACGGCCATCCCCACAAAGTGACCCTGGACAAGCTGGAAAAAGCCAAAGTCCATGTATACCGCACCGACAGGAACGGCACGGTTACGCTGACCACCGACGGCAGCAGTTATCATATTGAAAAGGAGCGGGCATGATGAAGAAAGAAGCCATTGTAGACCGTATCGAAGGGAAAAAGGCCGTACTGATTACGGACGACGAGGAAACGGTGATTCTTCCGGCGGCCTGGCTGCCCGATATCCATGAAGGCATGGCGGTGGATATGGATTTCACAGAAAATCCTGAAAGAGAGAAGGCGTCCATGGAAGAAGCGGAAGACCTTCTGGCGGAAATCAAAAAGATGAACGGGGAAGAATAAAATGGGGGAGCGCTGATGGCGCTCCCTTTTCCCTATATGATATGATAGATGGAAAGCCTTTGGAAAAGCGCTGACATGATCATGGCCCGCTTTTATATAAGCAGACTCTATGAATGAATCGGTGCTTCTCGAAGACGGTAATTATTGAAATGCAGGAGGCATTTATGGCACAGACTAAGAGAGAACTAGTAAAGGCAGCTCTTGACTGCAAACCGGTAGATCGTGTACCGGTTGGTTTCTGGCATCATTTTCTGGCAGATCAGAGACACGCAGACGCACTGGCCCATCACTCCGCCTGGGTGGACAACCTGGCGGGACATGATACCTTTTACAAATCCTGGAAACCGGACTTTGTGAAAATTATGACCGACGGATTTTTCCTCTATCCCCACGAGCAGCTTCATGACCTGAAGTCCATCAGGGATGCGGAAAACATCAAACCTCTGGGCAGGGATTCGGACTGGATTCAGAAACAGGTAGAACTCTGCGGTATCCTGACAGAAAGATACGGTAAAGAAGTGATGGTATTCTACAACCTCTTTGCCCCTACCCGGTGCATTGAATTCCAGCAGACCGGGAGCGATGCGAAGACCGTGATTACCCGCTTCATGAAAGAAGACCCCGAGGCGTTGAAGGAAGTCATGGCAGTGCTTACGGAAGACATTGCCACCCTGGCCAAAGCCGTGATTGCCGATGGTCATGCCGACGGGATTTACCTGTCCGTACAGAACATTCCCCATCCCGATATGACCTATGAAAAATACAGGGAATTCATTACTCCTTCTGAAATCGCTGTGCTGGACGCAGCCAACTCGGTGTCTGACTATAACCTGCTCCACATCTGCGGCTACATGGGCTGCCACAACGACCTGACCTGGTACAGGGACTATCCCTTCAAGGCCGTGAACTGGGCTGTGGCTTTCGAAGGAGTGCCTCTGGAAAAGGGAGAGGAAATCTTCAATCACCGCTGCGTCATCGGCGGCTTTGACAACAACCCGGAAGGCGTCCTCTATTCCGGCACCAGGGAAGAAGTTGAAAAAGAAACGGTGCACATCCTGGAAAAAGCAGGCACCAGAGGCGTCATCCTGGGCGCCGACTGCACCGTGCCCAAGGACATCGATCCTGAAAGATTTAACTGGGTCAGAGACGCCGCTGCTGCTTTCGGCGTAAAATAGGAACATAATAATAGATAATAAGGGCATAAGGGAAAAGGGCCGTGAAGAAATGATTTACATTTTTTCACGGTCCTTTTTTCGTGGAGAAAAGGGGAAACCCTAACGATCCCTGCGCCACCTATCTATGAGAGCCGGCAGGAAGCTTCCCAACGGATTTGCGGTTCGCTTTGCATCGCTTCGCTCGG
>UMLR01056910.1_pt1 | contig 12209 bp, 14 predicted proteins | sample 1966741 | NCBI WGS metagenome assembly UMLR01 (sample SAMEA4836207, study PRJEB28245) | human gut metagenome | biome: gut microbiome; material: fecal sample | place: Denmark | collected 2008 | reverse complement strand
CTCATAATGCGCATACAACTGGGCGAATAGAAAGACCTTATTTTTGACTGTTCTTTCGTTTGTCTGCATATAATCACGCAATTGATCCAAAAAGTATTTGTAATTTTGTTCCGCATATTCTAGCAAACGTCTGTTTTTGTAAAAATACTTTGTCAAATTGACCGTTTGCATTATTTTGCTACTAACAAATATATCCGCAAAAAATTCGATATCAGCCTGCGTATACAGACTTAGCAAAGAACTTCCATTCCTTTCAATATAGGATTTGTTCTCGATGAGCAGCGTTTTCGCAAATTCTTTCAGAAATTCCTTTTCGTTTCCATGTGTGTAGATAATTTCTCTAAATCCTGACGACAACGAACCATTGTGTTCAGCCACAATATAAATACCGTCAGATATTATATTAGATGTAAAATCATCCAATATGTATACATCCTTTAGGAAAGCCTCTGTATGATCGATCTGCTCTCCATCATGAACATAAATACCAAGAAACCTCAAGAACCATACCACAAGTTGTACAGGCACTACATTTGTTGTTTTCTGAATTAATCTAAGTTCATCCATATTGAGAAAAATCCTTTCTGTACCAATGCAAGATAAGCAATCTTACCTTTTCAGGTACACAACATATCCGTCTGTTTCTGGGTTTGGTACAAACATAGAGTCACAATGATCGCAAACCACTTCAGATTTTGAATACATATCAACAATTGCCGGATATCTGCCTGCCAGAAACTGTCCACACTTTGGACAACGAAGCAGGTAGATCTTCTGAATATCGTTATGCATTTTTTCGTAATCGTCCAGTTTTGAATATGTAGCCGCAACCGAAATACCCAGATGCCTGGCAACTGCTGCCGGATAGATGATATTTCCTGGCTTATATATAGACAGAAAACTTTCTAAGGCATCAGAAATTTGGGTTGCAGATTCTTCCGTATCGTCAGAATCAGTTTCCGAATTATCTTCCCAGCCTACGGCATCAAGCAGGTCTTCGGAATAACCAAAATACTGATATACATCTTTAATCTCGTCTAAACAATTTTCTTTTGCATACATATGCGCGATCTGTCTCGGATGATACGTAAGCAGGTAATCCAGTAATAAATATGCGCCTTCCGGCAATGTCTCTCTTGTTGGCTTTTCGTTTTCCATATCATAGACCTCCTTATTTGAATGCGAATGCTAATAAGATAGCAATAAAAATAACAATGATACCGAATGTTTTTGATTTTGATGCATTGTTTAATGTATCAGATAGGTTGTCAATCTTACTGGTATCCGACTCAATAAGCATTGCTTTTAGGTGATCAATTGTTGAGTCACTGCTCTTTAATTCTTCGACTTTTCGTTTCAAGCGTTCGTCGGCAAGATTTAATTCAGCAGGTTTAGCGTCAACAGATACGATATCAGTCAAAGTGTCAGCCTTTTCAAGAACTACCTGTGCATCAACAGGAACTTCTTTTGGAACTGTAACTTCGATATCTGATTTGTTTTCGGATAAGGAGAGATTAGGTTCAGACATCTCCGCTTTAGCTTCGTATGTGCTTGATTTCGTTTTGTTCTTCTTGTATAAAACCATAATTTTCTTTTCCTTTCTTTTATTAAAAACATTAAGTACAAATTTTATGCCAAATAACCACAATTGTTACCAAGATGATCAAGTTTTTAAAATACATACTTAATACAGATTCTGAAGACTGTGTTCGTTCTAGTTCAAATTCCGTTATTATGATAGGAATTACAAACAATCCGCAGATGTAAAATAAATCAACTAGAATATTACCCGTCTGATATTGAATGATATCTTCGATCAGTTTACGCATGTTTCAATTACCTCCTATTTATTATTAATAATTCGATTACAAATACAAATAGGCTCATATTTAGAATAATTCGTCACAAAAACAAAAGAATTATAAGCAAAATAGAAACAATTGCGGCACCCAAAAGTCGAACCAACAGTGGTCTTACAGGGAAGTCGTGCCGGAGTGCATGAAAGATTCGAAATACGATCGCTACAGCATCAACACAAACAATACAGAAACATAAGCGTATAAGAAACATAGTATTCACCACCTTTCGAGTTAAACGTTAGTCACTTTTATTCTGTAACCGGATGACTGATAATCCAGTTCATGAGTTCCTGCATATCATGCATTACCGGCATATTCTTCAAGTCGTCAACGCTAACGGGATATAAATATTGTTTACGGATAACGTCACGAGTTACTGGCTTATCATTAATTGTAAATGTCAGATTTTTATACTTATCATTACTCAGAACGGAATACGAATTCAAATACGTGCGGCAGGTAACATTGTGCTGTTTCTCACGTCGGCACCAGTTCATGGTATCCTGATGTCTGCGATACATAATACCTGCTCTCTTTTGTGCAGGACTTTTTCGTTTCATTTTATCAAGATCATTCTTTACGGTGCCGAGTGTTTCAGGCTTGCAATGAAGAGTATTACATAAAATGTTTACTAATTCAGTTGAGCCCACTGTTTCAGGCACCTCTTTTAACGCATTCATTATATTTTCAATACGTTTTTCACCAAAAGTTGGAAGATGCTTCAGTAATCCAGCAATAAGCAATCCATTCTCGTATTCCGTACAATCAGAACTTAATTCGCAGACTTCAGACACGGAATACAAAACATCAACAACATGTCGGTATTCATCAGTATCAAGCAAATGAGCGATCTTAATCATATGAATATCTGAACTATCAAGTTCTCGCTCTCGCATCCTATTGTTTTTGACTCCGTTGTTTGTTTTCGGTTCCGGAATCTCTAAATATTCCGGAGTATAGAGAAAACGATTATTTGGAGCAACATATTCGGATGCAGACTGCTTTGTTACTTTGACCTCGTAATCTCTGAGATTACAGCTATCAAGTGCTGTAAACCTGTATAACTTATCGATATCCCAAATACAGAGATCAATACTAGGACTCGTGCTATATTTGTCCGCAATCATATCTAAGAGCACATACAAGAGATTACTCTGTGCGTATTCATGATTAGCGTTAAAAGCATTGATCTTACCATAAAAAGCGTCTGCGAATGCCTGATACATTTTAAGAGTACGATCTCCAGCTCCTTTCATAAGGAATGCAAGAAAACTGTCACCATACAATGCATTTCTTTCAAAGACTTCTACTGAACTTAGTGATGAAATATCGCATTCAGACTTTGGGGTTTCATTTGCTTTAAAAGAAGAAGAATCCAGACTATCGAAGTCAAAAGGATTAGATCCATCTGTGAGTTCCTCAAAAGAACATTCCGTAGAGACCCAACCATTGTTTTCAGAATAAAGATCATCTTCTTCGTTAACGCAATTAGTTTTACAAGAATTGAGTCTCAAGAACTCATCCTCACCGCTATCGGATGCAAGCTTAGAATTCTCATTCTCATTTGTAGGACTTATAACAACACTAGTGCAAGTTTTGATACGATTTCTACATACTTTAAGGCGCTCCTCTTTGTATGCGTCTTCGATCTCCTGGTATAATGCATCCCAGTCAATGGATACAGCCGTAATGTCGTCGCATTTTCGGACACGGTATTTTAATGCGATGCGTTTTACAGTTGCAATGGACACCCCAGAGTAATCACTTACGGTTTTATAAGTTGGACGCTCCTCTGATGTTAACAGTTCTACGACCTTTTTCTCAGTATCCAGTCTTTTTCGTACAACATCCAGATGTGCCTGCTGGTTTCGATCCTCCCAGCTACAGCCGCCATCCAATCCGTATTTTTTGATTTCATTTTCATTCAGTCCAAGTTTGTTACAGATCCATAAGTTTGTGAGTTTATAGTATCCTGCATAAGATCCGTCATAAGAAGAATTGCTGTCAACGGATCTGATGATACTCTTGATTCTGGATTCATCGATTCGTTCTCCAAGATCATCATTAAACTGTCTTAATGATTTCACGGCATCCTGGTACTCGAGACATTGTTTTGCTGTATTATAGTACACAAAACAGAACACCTCACGATGTCCTCTCCAACTGGATCTTTCTTTCTGTAACTGTTCCAGTTTCACCAATAATTGGGCATGATAAAAGCTGGAGACAAAACGCTTTTCTCCAGTATGCTTCTTACCTTTTTTGTTTGTGTTCTGTGTTTTTTCTGCAGTATCTCTTGAAAGAATTTTACTGTATTCGAATAAATTGCAGCAGCCTCTTTCATTTACTTCAAGCAGTGTACACATAGTACCGCTTTTGCTGTTTCTTGTGCCCGGCAACCTGCAGATACGAGCATGGTCTCCAATAACACTGGAATCCACAATAAGGGCATGTTCTCCGCATTCTGAAAGCACGTCTTTCATTCTTTCCGCAAGCAGATCATATAAGGTGTCAAAATACTGCTGCTGCTTTGCAGTTTTCGATGTGTTAGCAATAGAATTCGTCAGCACAAAAAAGACACCGAGACCGTTTCCAGTTGATGTGATCATAGTATAACGTGGTAATCTTCCATCGCTGACCGCTTCATGGATCATGTCAAGATTTTCATGAATGATCATCTCTGAATCTTCGTTTCTTTTGTGTCCCGGTAAATCGAGATCAATATACATGGCATTGAGGGAATATACATTTTCTGCACGTCTACTGGTGAACGGACCACCTGATGTCTTAAATGAGTTTACAGATACATAGACATCATCTTTGATCTGTTCCCCATTAATCTCAGTTATATCTTTTGTAACCTGCTGCATAGACAGGTCACCGTTATGAAACTGAACACAGATCACAGAACCGCCTCTGGAATCTCTATGTAAGATACTAAGGAATCTCTGTTGTTCCTCTGTATTAAATTGTCTTGTTTCTCTGTCGTTTCGTGTCATAAAAAAAATCCCTCTCTGTTTTGTTACTGTTATTTACAAGGCTCACTTTTTGAAAAACTCGACACTTTTCTTCGTTTTTCTTTTCTTTGTTTTCTTGTCATAAATATGTGGGAGTTCAAAGCAGAGAAATAACAAGAGGGATTATATTGATGGATAGAGATAGATATTTTGTAGAACGGTGTAAAAATCTTCCGAGAAAACAAAGACAGACGATTATACACCTGCGGTGTTCAAATCTACGTTTTAAAGTACAAAACGAAGATTATACTCTTGGAATACAGAGTTCAAATCTTCTACCTAAAGGCAGAAGATAACCCTCACCCGAGTAATCGAGTAAGGGTTGTAAACCTCACAGTATAGATACTATATTCAGTATCAAACTTTATTACAGAGACTGGTTTTCTAATCCAAGATATACGCAACCAGGAAACAACCAGGGTCTATAACTGATTCGAGATCTACGATTGCGACTGCATTGATATACGCAACCAGGAAACAACCAGGGTCTATAACCATAGAACATGAGTATAATATCCCAATCAGGGTATACGCAACCTGGAAATAACCAGGGTCTATAACTTGGTTCCAAGATATTACTTGCTGTTGATATACACTACCAGAAAACAACCAGGGTATATAACAACCGAAACCTACGAACCAGAATACGACCATGTTTTTTCTTTCTTTTGTTGTTATCCTAAATATGTGCGACTAATTTACAAAGGAATACTTTTTAAGGATAAGGAAGAGGATAAGGATAAGATGAAATTTGTCTGGTAAACACTTTTTAAGGATAAGGATGAGGGAGTTTGTCTTGTTAAACTGCAAAACAAAAGACGCAACAGTATTGGTCACGTCTCTGTTTGTTTTACAGTTTGAATAAGAATTTGTCGTCCGGGTACCAGGATCCGCACACTGTACCATCACGATGAATGATCACCACATTCAACCACATCGGGTACCGGTTCTGGATCCGTTCCGCTAGACGATCGCCAAGGCAAATCCTTACCGTGATCTCTTTGTAGTATCCGTTTAAATACTGATTTCTTCTACGGATATCAACATCTTCGGATACTGCCAAACGATCCAAAACTTCATGAAACCGCTGTTCAGATGCTTCTGTTCCTGGCAGCAGCCGGTTCAAATAAAGCGGAACCTCATATTTTGCATACTCATCAAGATCAAAATCTTCGTCCACCGTAACACGAACACAAAGTTTATCTTCAAACAGCACTTTTGCTTCATTGATTGACAGTATTGGTGCTTTTGATTGGAAGATTTCTCTGTTGTCGTTATCATTCGCCGAATTCCGATGCAGATTGATGTATTTGATGTCGGAAACGTCATATTGGGCGTCGACATGAGCTCCATTTGTATTCCAGGTTATTTTTACGTCTGGACACTGTTTCCGAATAAGCATCATCAGCATGTTGAATTCCGTTGGTGGTAATGAACCACCTGTGATCGAAATCTCCTTGAAATCAGACTTATCGGACAGCAATGCACGACAGGTTTGCAAGAATGACAGATGATCCGTCGTACATGGACGCAGGTCTTTGTCGATACAATACGAACAGTTTGCGTAACAGGTGCCAGGCAGGTTAATAACAAGCGATTTCGCATAGTCAAGCACCTCACGACCGCAAACAATACGGATATGCTGCTTGTATTCGTCTTCGTTTATGTCCTTCAAAGCTTGTTCTTTTATAAGAGTCGACAAAATCTTTGCATCCTTTGCGTTAGCTTCCATAATAATTGTTCTATCCATTTGTACTCTCCTTTTTTCGTTTTCTAGTATTTTTGTTACCCTAAATATGGGTTTTGTATCTGATAAGGCTCACATTTTGAGAACTTTGTTAGATTACAAAAAAAAAGAATGCAGCTAAATATAACTGCATTCCTATTTGGCTAACAAACCCTTTCTGTGGCTTTTTGTAATCTGATATTTTTATTTAAAGTGATCATTACTGCATCTTCAGGTGAAGAATCTTTTTCATCCATAATTTTATACAATGCATGTAATTGAACCACCCAGACATATCCATTTTGAAATTTATCAACAATAGACACTACGGTTCTTTCTTTCGTTACAACTTTATGGAAATTGTATTTATCCATTAATTCTGTAAGATAATTTGATACTCCGCCAAGCTCATTGATGTGTGCTATGATTTTTAGTGCTTCATCTGTTGTGTCTGCATCGCTGATAGGCTCATATCTCCATTCATAGCCTTTGCTCATCTCCCGATATTTTTCAATCAACATTACCGAAAGCGTTCCGTCATTATGATTTTCCACTACTACATAATTTTTCATTCACAAATTCCTTTCAATTAGTATCTTTTAACATTATTTCGAACGATTTCCATTTTTCTTTGTCTTATGTATTGCTAATCCTCTAACATTTTGAATTGATACCCTTTTCGACCTTTGCGATAATTTCCTGAAAAATATCCAGGAGATACATCTTCATAATCGACAGTGACTTCAATGTGTTCGTCCAGAACTTTTTCTATCATCAGGCCTTGTAACATTTCTTTGATATTGAAATGTGATAACGCCTGTTCCGCTAAGAAACAGAGAGAACCTTCATCGTCGGATTCTTTTAACGATGTGATAACATACGCGTCATCCATGGAATTAAGGAAAAATACAGATTTGCGATCCATAATTTTCTCAAGCTCATACTGGTGCTCTTTCTTAAATAGATCCTTATGCCCGCAGATTGAGCTGATGCGCATGGTAATGAAGTGCGTATTCTTTTTACCAACTTGTGGTTTGATTGTTCCGATTTCGTACATTTGAACAAACTGAAGATAATTGCCATGAATATCTGTCATATCCACAGTCCAGACACACACGATATACACGTCATGGTGTTCTGCATTTGCGTCCGGCAAATATGTATAAAGATCGACATCGTTATATTCTTTGTCTTTGTTGTTATACGCATGATAGCTGCATTTATTTGGGTATGGTCTGCCAACTTTGCATTCGATTTTCTTTGCATTCATACCATTTTTCTGCACAATATATACCTCAGCACTGACTCCGCCATTTGTGAACGGAAAAAATAGCGAACATCCGTCTTCTATGCAAATCACATGCGAATCATCGAATGATACATCCGGATATACCCTTTCGAACGCTGCTTTGTTTTTGTTTCGCGTCTCGATTCCGTTTGTATCAACGTCGCTATAATCTACACCATCATCTACACCATCTTCGTTTTCTCTCTTATGACATAAATACTCGGGATCCGCTTTATCCATATCAAATTCCGGGTTTCGCTTTTCAATCAATGTTAGTGTTTTTATGTTGTTGAGATTAAAAGCTTTCAGATTCTGTCTGCTTTTCCAGATTTTACTTCCGGATACAAGTAAATCCATATAATACCATGCATTTCTCATTAGAAGTCCGCTGTATACTTTTCCGTTATCCATTTCTACCTGTATCTTATCACCTAATTCATAGTCTCTTTTGATGAGCTGCTCCATATATTTCCCATAAAAAGGTTCACCATATGCTGGTTCTCTATCTTTTTCGTATCTGCCACCGTTTTTCACGAACTGCTGTATTGTACTGATTGTATCTGTAATCATAATCTCTCTCCTAATTATTCTTCCAGCCATCCGTATGCCGGACATTGTGCGCTCCGATTATCTGTGTTATCTAAATCATCTTTGTGTTCTTCCATGAATTTGATGCATATATCTTTACCGCAATACCATGGAGCCGACATCCATTTCGTTTCTGCGTAATCTAATTCATAACCAACAATTTCGATATCTAATCGATTCCATCCAAAATGATCACAAATGATTCGGATCATATCTTCATTTCGCGTAAGTTTTACTAATTTGTCACGATCGAAAGATACTTTCACAGCGTCTGTAATGTAGACCGCCGTGCTTCTAATACCGATCAGTCTTGATTTCTCTTCAATATAGAAATATGTTTCTTTTTCTGACCGGAACTGCACGAGTTTGTTATCTTTGTATGGGCGGAAAGCTACATCGAAACCGACACCAGTAATCAGTTTATCTCCCACATGATCGCCGCCGAAATAATTGAACAAATAAGATGCCGTGTATGTTTTTGGCGTCTCATTAATTTCGGATACTGGTTCTGCATTATCCTGTTTGTCTTCGTTTTCTGCATCCATCTTTTTCAACTCTTCCAGCATTTCGTTTGCAGCAGCTTTGTTGTATTCCACACAATGGAATGCCTTTTCTGCACTTTGAAAGTGTCCATACTGGCATAATCGTTTTTGCTTTTCGCTATTGTCAGAAGTATCTAATAAGGCATCTGGTTGCAGCTCCATCTCGTCGTCTTCCAAAATTCGATACAGAATACCAGTATCTTCAACGTAGACGAATTCTTCTCTTTGTGTTATGTTGTCGAGATATAACGTATTTGTTTCTGTTCTCAAGATATATTTTTCACTCATAAAAATCTCCTTCCTTAATCATTCTCTTTTAATTTCCATTCTGTCTTGTATTGTCCAAGTTCGATGGAAAAATCCCCATAACACCCATCAACCCTTAATTGGTAACCATATTCACTATTACAATAATCGACAACTTTCATTTCTTCCCATTCGTCAGATGTTGATAATCGTACCAATATAGTGTCTCCAATTTTTGGATGCGGGATGGAATCATATACAGATAATTTTTCATCCAAAAGTTTTTGTGCCTCTTCTGCTGATATTTCAATGAATTTACCGTTTATACATTTAATCCATGATAATTCTATTCTTCCACAAAACCTGTCTATATAATGAGCTTTTATTGAGTCTACACATGTAAACACATAATCATTATCATTTATGTGTTTTAGGAACACAAATGATTTTGGCATACAATCAATCCATATACCATAATGCCATCCTTCATATTTGCCTAATATTTTAAACCCATCACCATACTGTTTGAATTTATATGCCATCGTGATCATCCTTCCTTTAATTTATGGAAGGCACAGGAGATAAGCTAAATATTCACATCCTGTGCCTTGTGTTTCCTAATGTACAGTCAGTCGTTTTGCGGCTTCGATACACAGTGCACTACGCTGAGCTTCATCTTCTTCAAATGTGATCTGTGCACACAGTGGTGAGCCTTTCATCTTTTCTGCCGTAAATACGAGTCCATTGTTTCTTTTGTCCAGATATCTGGCGTCGATCTGATTCGGATCCCCAAGAAGGACGACCTTTGTTCCTTCGCCTGCTCTTGTTACGATTTCCAAAGCCTGGTTTACAGTTAAGTTCTGAGCTTCGTCGACGATCAAATAGGATCTTGAAATGGATCGTCCACGTAAATAACCGACTGCTTCGATTCGCACAAAACCTCGTTCCATAACAAAATCAATCTGTTGTTTTGCAGTAGCAAGATCGTGTTCTTTTCCGGCAAAGATTGTCTGCATGTTGTCCATAAACGGTGCTACTAACGGAGACATCTTTTCTTCGAGGTCACCTGGCAGGAAACCGAGATCGTTGTCAGAGATTGTGTTACTTCTTGTGATAAGAATCTGATCATAATCATTGTCTTCGTATTTGCTGGACGATCTGGAAAGTTTGTTATAAGTATGAGCAAGCCCACATGCAATTGCTAACATTGTCTTTCCGGTTCCGGCAGGTCCTTTTGCAATTACAAGAGGAATCTCATCAACCGGGGCGTTTAATGCATGCATTAACATTCTTTGGGATGCGTTTCTTGGTTTAATATCACGATAAGCTGGAACACTTTTTGCATCCACAATATAAATGCGCCCATTACGATGAATTCCGATAGCGGATTTACTTGATCCTTTCATGATCAAATATTCGTTTTCTACCAGGTCATCGGCTCCTGTAAATGCAACTCCTACTCCTTCTTTACCTGCTGCATATAAGTTATCAATATCCTCGTCTGTCACTGTATCAATAAAACGTTTTCCTGAATACTGTTCATTCGAACTGGATTCGATACTCTCATTTCGATACCCTTCAACGAGAGCGCCACAAGCGGATGCATTGATTTTCATAGAAAGATCATTGGTTACCAAAATTACTGGCATCTGATACTTTTCGCTCTGACCCATTTTGAGTACAGTTGCGATGATACGATTATCCGGAACCTCAATATTGTATCCGGTTGGAAGTACGGAAGCGTCAACCATGTCAGGTTCCAGCATAATGCGACCTCCGTCCCAGGTTTTAACACCTTCAATTAATGATCCCTGTTTTCTAAGTGATTCCAGAAGACGAACGGTTTCTCTTGTGTTGTATCCGCGTTCTCCAGGATCGCCTTTGTGTGCGTCGAGTTCCTGCAATGTGGTTCCGGTGATTACGACATCATTGTCAGCGAATCCGAACAATGCATTCGGGCTTGTCATCAGGATGTTTGTGTCAAGTACATAGGTTTTCTTCATAAAGTGATCTCCTTCTTTGAATGCGAACAGAGGATTCTGATTAGATCGTGTCCGCTTATTCAGGAACCGAGAAAACGAACTCTCATTGTTCCCTATGTCCTAAATATGTGTGAGACGGAGACATAGAAAAAGAGCAGCTGTTATAGCCACTCTTTGTTCTTGAATTATTCTTCTATAACTAATATATCTGTTGGCTTTACCGCAATTTCCTGTCCACTTTTCAATTCAATAATTGCAAGATTTGCAGCCCACAGCATATTTGTTACAGTTCCTGTTTTTCCTTTGTGTTCTCCATAAATTACTTTAGCTTTCATTCGCAAAACCTCCGTTTAGTCAAACTGATTTCTAATGCTTTTCAATTCCTTAATCAAGTATCCACACATAACCTCCTGAGACATACCGTCGCAGTCATTATTAGAAGCCTTTGTTAAGCCCTTGATGACATGATCTAAGTTGCTTTTTAATATTTCTGTTTCTTCAAATGTTAATATTGTACATTCTTTTAACATAATTCAATCCTCCTTGTATGCGTTTATTTTGTTATCTTAAATATGGTATTGATGATTCGCAGACAAAACAAGGAGCAACTATCAGTGTCGCTCCCTGGTTTGTAATTATCCATAGTACTCGATTTTCAGATTATCAATATCAGAAATATCAAGACCAAGTTCTTTGAGATAAGGTTCTAAAATTGCATCAAATTCAGCAGTCGTATTCAATGCTTTTTCTGTATTGTTGAGATGCCATGGGTTACATTCTGCAAACAAAATACTTGGTTCTCCTTCGCATTCTTCCTGTCCATGCTCAAATTGCACCCGTACATTTGTCTCATTAGAAATAACTTCTGCAATAATCACTGGGTACATTTCTTCCATTTCTAAGATTTCATTAACTTTCCGGTAGTGTCAAAAACTACCCATTTTATTGTTCTAAAATTCTT
>UMLR01032396.1_pt1 | contig 12210 bp, 5 predicted proteins | sample 1966741 | NCBI WGS metagenome assembly UMLR01 (sample SAMEA4836207, study PRJEB28245) | human gut metagenome | biome: gut microbiome; material: fecal sample | place: Denmark | collected 2008 | reverse complement strand
AGATGAAAATCTGACAGAGAAAAATGTGCTGTTTGATGATGACAGTAAAGAACGTTTGGATTTTGCGGAATATATAAAGGGTAATTTAAGCTTGTTCTTGTCAGGTGATGCTGATAAAGAACAAAATAAAAAGGTTATTGAGAATATACTTAATGGTGATAAATACAGCACAGCACAGTTATCATCACTAAGCTCCATGTATAATGACGCTGACGAAAAGATAGGTACAAAGGTGCAATATATCCTTGTTGAACTAAACGTATAGATAAGAATATTAACTTTGCACGGAGGCAGTTGAAAGTGAAAGCTAATAGAAATCAGAAAATTAATAGAATATGCCGCAAGCTTTACAGCAAGTATCGCAAGAATGTTATTTCTTTAGTTACAGCTGTCGTATTGCTTGTCACGAGTATGCCGCTTGCAGACATTTCAGGTTTTGTGTCTAAAATGGTATCAACTGTCACCAATGCTATTACGGCTATGGCGGCAGATACATATACTGACATAACTAACGATATCAAAAGTGGCGTTTTTACGATACAGAATGCAGACGATTTTAAAAAGCTTCTTAATGCAGACCCTTATGTTTATCAGAAAATCACAGTATTGTTTTCAAACAACCAATCTCAGTTTAAGGCTTCTGATTTTACAGGAATAGAAAAAGGACTTGGCAATGAAGAATATCCTTTCATGGGAACAGTCAAAGCAAATGAGGGTTCAGCTATTAATCTTCCTATTAATTTTGCTCTGTTTGAATATCTTAGTGACAGTGCAAATTTAGATACTATTATTTTTGCTAGACCGGAAGAAAAAAATTCAGCTTTGCTTGCTGAGAATGTTATACACGGTGATGTGGCTTCAGCTAATAAGTGGAAAATAAAAGCTGATCCTGTAGATGATTCAGGTGCTACAAATTATAAATCCTTCACGTCTGTTATAGGCAATATGAAAAATGGAGCAACGGTCGATCTGGATATCACTCTAAGTAATGATGTCAAGGTGGAAGTATCAGGCGGGGATAATGCAGGTCTTGCTTGTGGCTCTATGGACGAAAACACAAGTCTTGCTGTAAGCTTGTCAAGTAGTTCACTTGACGTTTCCGGCAAATCTAACGCAGGTGTATTTGTCGGAAAAATGAGTGCTGGCGCAACGCTGAACATTGACAAGTGCGATGCCTTGACAGGCGTAAATGTATCCGCAAACAACGCGGGCGGACTTGTGGGTAGTGCAGAGAATGCAGAAATAAATGTCGGCGAAGGTGTCACCCTTACCATGACCGGAAGCGTTACAGGCTCTGTAACTGCGGGCGGTCTTTTCGGCTCTTATACATACAGTAAAGCCGACAGTAAAGAATTTGATATTTCAAAATTCAGTGGCATGAAAATGGCACTTGCTTGTTCATCAGGAGATACCGCTGACAGTGCGGCTGTTGGCTCTGTTTTCGGACTGCTGACAAACAGCGCAGATAATGTAAAAATTAGTATCACGGGCACCGCTAATGATACTATTACTTCAAACTTCAATAGCACTGTCAGGGCAGGCTTTTATGGTGGTGTTGTCGGAAGATATTCTGCCAATGCTCTTAGCTCTGAACTAGCACTAAGTGATATCACTGTAAATGTGACTGGCTTATGCAATGCCTTTGATTTTGGCGGCCTTATTGGTAAGATAGGTGATAACAGCAAGGCTTATGTAAGCGTCAAGAATACCACTATAAGTATTAATAATCCCACATCATCACAAAATAATTATGGCGGACTTGTGGGCTATGCAGATCAGACTTTTATTGATGTTGGCGGCAAAGTCACAGTTACTGCAAATAATGTTTCTGCAAACCAGAGCGTAGGTGGTATTGTTGGCAAATTTAATAAAAATGGCGTTGTAAGGCTTGGCGGTGAAACAAACCTTTTAGGCTTTTATCCTAAAGACCCTAACAAAAACGGATGTCAGATAGTAGGAAATAGAGGCAATGCTTTGATCTATAGTTTAAGCGGCTGGTCATTTACAAGGACATCTTCAAAAGTCATAGACGATATGGATTGGGGCGGAGTGCTTCGCCTTAACAATTCCGATCTGCTTGAGAGTGCTGACGGTGTTCTGTCTTTTGATGGATCAGGACATACTGTTACAATAAATGGATTTCCTAACAATAATATAACCATAAGCAATAGGGCAGATTTTGCCCGTGCGGCTTTGATAATGCAGCATGATAGCAACGATTTTGTTAAGTATAGCGGTGCTAGCAGGGCAGATATGCTTGCGGCAAATATCAGCCTTAGTGCAGATGTTGATATAAGCGACACAGGTCTAACCGGCTTTATGCGTGATAATGGTGAGGATAAATTCACAGGCACTCTGAATGGCACTAGTCATACAATTACTATGAGCGTAGGCAAAGACGCTAAGATAGTTTTCCATACTCACAACGGACTTTTTGCAAAGACAAGCGGTGCAAAAATAAGCAATATAAAGCTTGTTTCAAACTTTAATATTGTCGGTGACAATGTTAAAGACGGTGATGCTTGTTATATTGGTTCTGTATCTGCATACAACAGCGGAGCTTTGACTATTGACAGCGTGACCGCTGATGTGACCGCATCTCCAAGTGGTGCGTATACTAATTTTGTCGGAGGTCTGGTTGGATATGTTGATGACGCCACAAGTGAAGTTTCGTTCACTAATTCTGCTGTAACAGCAAATCTTACATACGATAATAGCACAACAACGGTAGATTGTACTTGTCTTGGCGGAGTTATCGGAATGGTAGGAGCTGTTACATCAAAGCCTACAACTGGTATTAAGTTTAATAATGTCACTGTTGACGGAAATATAACTGACAAACACACAGGAAGTAACTCCAGAGTTGGCGGACTCATTGCAGAGGTTGGTGCTAAGGATAATTCAGCTTCTGTTGTACCAAATAAGATATCTATCACCAATGTTAATATTAATGCTTTAACAATAAATTCTAGTGGTAAATCAAATAGCGGTGGATTTTTAGGGCATAACTGGTATAGAGTAGAAATTGATCTGAATAGTTTGAATGTAAACAATTCAAGATTAACAGTGAACAATGGCACAGAACTAGGCGGTCTTGTACTTTCCACAACAGGTTATTGGAGCATAAAAGAGGTTAGCTTTGACGGTGTGACAGTGAAAGCAACAAAATGTATAAATTTCGGCATGCTTGCCTCAACTCTTTTTGGTAGAGATTATGACTCTTATGGCTTTGACTATTTTAAAGGTGAAAATGTCAATAATTACAGAAGCTCACGAGATGCAACTTATTTTGAACTTACTAAACCTAATGGATATAAGATCTCACAAGATACTAAGATAAATATAAGCCCAAGCTATTCGTATTTTGATGAGATAGCTCGTTGTAGTATTTATGCTTCAAATAGTCCTGTTTGCAATCGTCAAGCCATAATTTCAATTCCTGCTGTTACAGCGGACGGAGAGCGTTTGCTGTATATGGACGGAAAGAACTGCAATACCTATCAAAATCAAACAACAAATAATGGTGCTGTGTGGAAAAATAATTCTTGGGCAAGATATTATTATAACCTTGATGTATATAAAAACGGTAAAGCCACCACAGGCGGAGCTAAGGCTGTTGAGTGGAGCGCAAAGCTTTTTGCGGCAAATAATATAAAAGCATATATTAATAGTACAAATATAGATTTTCCAACAGATCCAGAAATAGATTTGACAGGATATTCATTTTATCCAGTTGATACAAATGGTTGTAATATAAAATCAAATTCAACTATTACTTTTGAAAATAATGGCTTTAATCAGTCTGAAATGGTATCAAGCAGTAATAGTGACAATTATGCCCGTACAACTGACGGAATAGATGGAACAAATTTAACTAATGACCATAATCAACATTACATGATGCAATGCGGACTTTTCAGGAATGAAAATGGAGCTGTTACCATAAGTGGTAAACTGACCTTTAAGGGAAATATCGGTAAGGTGAATGGTGGTTCAGGTGCATTGGTTTGCGGCTCGGTTGCTGACGACACCAATACTTCAAAAAAATCTGTCAAAATTACCGGCAGTATCGTTCTTGATGATCTGTATGTGAATGATACTTCTTTAAGTTTAAATGGTGAAAATTCTTATGCCCCTTTGCTTATAAATAAGATAGGCAACATGACAGAGATCACTATACAGAATGTGTCACAGAAAAAACACAGTATGACTACTGCTAAATATGATAAAGGCGGTCAGGATTATGCTGCAACAAGCCTTATAGGCGATGTAGGAAGCAAAAAGGGTCAAAATATATCTCTGACTTTCTCAAATATCAAGCTTGACGCAAGTAATGAAAATTCAATTTTCAAAAATGCTACTTTGCTTGAAAGCTTTCAGCATTCTGACGGAGCAGGCTCTTCTGCAATATACAACTATAAATGGGACGACGATTGGGGTACAGATGAAAAGCATAATGTAACCTACGGAAAAGAAGTGTCTGACACCATAAAGAATCGTGTAGATAATGTGAGCAGGCAGAATAAGTATCATGGCGATTGGAGTAGGGATGACAGGTATACTTCCCCTGTCAAAAATAACGCAACAGAGGAATATAGCTTTGCTAGTTACAAGCCATATGTTGCTAAATCGTATGATACCGCCCAAAACTATGATGAGATAGACGTAAACCTTGAGCGACCATATCTTGACGAGGGTTGCGGAACATACTCTGATCCATATATCCTTGACGCTTCCACACTTGCAGAGGTCGCACGAGTTATCAGTACAGCCGCACCTACAAATGGCTGGGAAGTAAACTATAATGCAAATGTTTCTGCCGATAAATCGACTGTTAATGCTAATAGTGCTTTTTGTAAAGGCAATAATCATAAAACTTATACTTATGATGGAACAGGCAATTTCGTAAGCGGAACGAAAAATGTTTCAAAAGATAACATGATCAAATATCTTTGCGAGGCTTATTACAAGATAAATGATGATATAGTTCTCGGCAGTTCTTTTGCAGGTCTTGGCGGAACATCAAACAGTTACGTTTTCAGGGGCGTTATTGTTGGACAGCAGAGATCCGACGGAACATATCCAACTATCACCAATAATTCTGCAAGCCCTCTCATCAGGTTCAGCAGCGGAAGTGTTGTAAAAGATATCAATATAGTATATACCAATTAAGTAACGCTTTCAAAAAACAATAATAATAAATTAAACTATAGTACCAAAAAGACGGAGTATTATGGCGGTGTTATGGGCGTTGTGTTCGGTGGAGATAATATCATAGATAATGTCAAGGTAACAAATCCTAATATAACATTTGCAAAGAACGATAACAGCAAACAACATCTCATTACTGCAGGCGGATATGTTGGCGCCATAGTTTACGGCGGCGTTATTTTCAGAAATATGGACATCGTTGCCAAAGATAGTGCGCTTACAATCAGCAATACTGTGGCAGTGGGTGAAGACGTATATACCAATCTTTTTATCAATCCATATATAGGCAGAGTTGTAAACGGCTTTGCTATCGAAGAGGGAACAACGTTTGGTAAGTCAACTAACCTTAACAATGGCAGGAAAAATTATCTCATCACGCAGTTTAAGAGTGAGCTAAGTGATGAAGAAAAATTAAATGTTATTGCCGGCACGACCAATACCATTGAAGTGCCTAATGCACAGGCGTTGTTTATGCTGTCTATCATATCACAGTCCGGTATGGGATATACAGACCGTAGAAACAATACTTGCGGATATGGTCATTATACTTTTACTCGAAATGCAGACTATTCAAAAGTTGGCACAGCTACATTGACTTCTGATGATAAAGATTACAAAACTGCGATCTCAGATTATCAAAGACTTGAAAAGGCTACAAGCAGGGAATATGAAAAGAAAAATTCTGTAATGCTAAAAAAATATACAAAGCCAAGTGAAAAAGGTCTTTATGAAGCAAAGTGGGCACACGAATTAAATAAGAACTTTACTGTTAATCTCACAGGAAATAAAACCTATGACCTCACCGGAACCGGTTTTCGTGGTATAAATCAGTTGTTTGATGCAACAAATAGTAACTTGGGCGACATTAAATGTGATTATACTTTGTCTTTGACAGCTATCCAGGGAAATGATAAGACTATAAAGCTCGATACAGATATAAAAGCCTATGCTGTGAAAATAACGGATAACAAGGGCGGTAGCACTATTGAATTCCAAGATGTGGATAACTATAAATATCGTACCGCATTTGCCTCCGTAAAAGGAGTTGGGTTGATAAACTGTTCAACGTATGCTTTAACTGTAAATAACCTTAAGCTTTCCGGCAAGATCAGCGTTAAGACGTATAACTACGATGGACAATCGTATGTTAATGAAGACCTTTCTACAGGTGGTATCGTTGGCGGAGTACAGAGTTCTTGCAAGTTTATCGGAATAACATTGACCGATCTTGAAATATATGGCGCATATACTGTGGGAGGACTTATAGGAAAGTCAACAAATGATATTAATATAAGTAACGTTAAGTCTGAAAACAGTGGCGTTTATGTGTATGGCGGATTTGAAACAGGCGGTCTTGTGGGAAATTCTCAGAAAGGCAACGAATTCGCTGTTAAGGATTCTAAGATAAAAATTAATAAAGTTGAATTTGCTAATCTTGATAAAGGCACAAAAACTTGGTTTGGCGTAGGTGGAATCGCAGGCACTGCAAATATCAAAACGACAATAAGCAATGTTCAGCTTACAGCCTATAATAAAGATAGCTTTATCGGTTCAAAAAAAGACAATAAACCCCTTGCAACCCAGACAATGAACGAGGGCGGTCTTATAGGACTGTCTAACGGAGCCTGCACAATAACAAACACAAGCGTCAGCGTCGATGTTTATGGTAGTAATGCCGGTGGATTCGTTGGAATAAACAAAAACCAGTTGTCTATCAATGACTGTTACTATGGAGGAACATCTGAAACATCAGCTTGCGGTGTTTATGGCTATACAAGTTCAGGCGGAATGGTCGGCACACAGAATGCGGCTGTGACCATATCAAAGTCTGCTGTAAAAAATGCAACGATAGGTATACCAGCTGCTAAAAATGGTGATGCAGGTATCGGAGGTTATGTTGGTATAAAAGCTAATGGTGATCTGAAGATATCTGATTGTGAAGTCAACAATGTTACTCTTTCAGCAGAAGATAAGTCCAATGGTGCAGGTGTAGGCGGCGTGATCGGTCATAATGACGGCGGCAGCACTTATGCTTATGATATTCTCATAAATAAATTAGGCTATGTAAGAGGCAACAACAGCGTATCTGTTTCTAACTTGATAGGTTGGAACTATGATAAAAATCTATCATCTAAATTTATTGGAGTATCGGTAAATAACACGGATTGTTTACCTGATATACAGTATAATGCTTCACAGATACCTGCCAGCTTCACCGCAGTTCACTCCGACTACAACGGTACTCAGGACAATACCAAAAATATCGGTGATGGAAGCAGGACACACGTTGATATCTATTCACCTTATGTCAATATAAATCCAAGCAAAACCATTGGAGATAAAATTTTCACAGGCGATCTTGTTGGCGGAAATATGCAGACTATCATCAGTGACGCTGCTTCTTATACGAATGGCACAAAGAAAAAATCCTATGGCATAAACAGTACCATAAAGACATATGCAGAGGATCTGGCTAATTCAAAGCTTACAACATTTCGTCAGGCCTCTGAGCTTGATGTTCAGGAGCTGAACGATCTTCCAGTTTTGCTTATAGATGATAACTCATCATTGAATATCACACAAATGCTCGCAAAGTATATCTCAGTTCTGACAAATTGTGATGTTTGCGACAGCAGTTCAAATAAGCTGAAAACAACAGATCTTATGAATGTAAGCACAGCAACTTATGTGTATGATAACGATGTTTTGAAAAAATCAGACAAAAGCACTCTTACATTTAACAGCAAGACAGGATATTTCAAGGTCACAGACGGTCAGTATGACAATGACGGCACAAACAGATTTACTGTTATTACTCTTGATTATATCGACCCAACGGGAAGTGGCAAAACTGCTCTTAGACTTCATATTCCTGTTTTTGTAAGAAAGGTGCTTGATTTCAGCTTTCAATCTTACGTTATCTCAGGCACAGACTTTAACCATTCTCACTATACGGATAAAACAAAGCTTGCTTTTGAGAGCTTTGATGCACCTGTTACTACTTATTTTAAGTATTCCTATTACAAATCCGCTAACGAATGGGAAAAAATGCTCAATAACGGTGACGGTCTGCTTTGGAGCTTTGATAAAAAGCTTTATCTTATTGGTGATAATGCCACTGACAGTGGTGTGCTTACCGATGATACAAAGCTAACTCTTGTTGATGCAAATAACAATGACAAGACTTATCATTCTACCGCAAGTGATGCTAAGTTTAATAAAACAACCGGTGAGCTTGACTTGACAAATATAAGTGGCTTTAAACCGGTTACAATGAATGATGTACTGTTAAGATATGCGTCGGTAACAGCTAAAGAATCATCTGACGGAACACTTGTTGAGACAGCTGATGAAGCTACAGCTACTGTAAAAACAAGCGACGGCAAGTATTATAGACCTGCTGGTGAGAATGAAACAGGCACTTATAAGATAACTGTTTCAGCGAACATTGATACACCTAAAAATGATAATGACGAAATGATAATAAGCGAGAACTATTATCTCACTATCAATATTCCGGAAAAGGGAAGCACAAAAAAAGTCATCAAGAACTTTGTGAATTATTATAGCGGTAATAAGCCAAGAAAGCTCAATGGCAATATTCCTACAAACCTTGTTCAAGTGACAAATAATGACACTGGCGCATATGTTATTGCAAACTTTTTTACACAGTTAGTAAGTGTGACGGCTCATGACCCAGAGGAGATAACAGCGTCAAATAATTTTGTCCGTGCGACAATGACGTCAAAGATAAGCATTGATCGGAGTCTTAGAGATACATTTAATGGCTATAAGAGTGACGATTTCAATATGTATCAGGCGTTTAAATTCTCTATGAAGAACTTTGATGAAAACGATGCGGGAGCTAATGCAAAGATCATTGCAGGAACTTCGGTGAATGTTGATTACAGCATTTTAAACAGTTCAGACACAGAGTTATCAAACGCAAAAATAAGCAAGACTGAGACACTTTCAGAAGCTAAAGACAGCTATATGCTGATGTATCCCGATTCGGTCTACGATTATATCAATAGTGACACAAATGGCTCTATAACTGTCAAGGCGGATATCAGCTTAACTTATGGTACTGCAGGGATCATAGATCAGTTTCCTGAGCGTAAGGACGGTGATACCAAAACCGGTATAGGCGTAAATGCGTCGTCATATGTTGCATATAGCCAGAACAATATTGAGAACAGCTCTATCTCTGCAAGTGGAGTTATGCCTGCCAGACGCTACTATAGAAAGGCAATGACGGTGGCACAGCTAAACTATAACGTTGCAGAGTCAACAGTTCTTGAGTCGAAGGATTCACCATTTTCGCAGCTTGGTATCAATGCCAAAGATATGAATACAGAAGAAATGGCAATAACAGCAAATGCTATCTATGATCTGTCTGCTTTGAGTCGATCAACAAAGGACAGTGGCAAAAAAATACAGTATACAATGAGGTTGTATGTTAAGGACAATAGTGGCGATTATAAGCAGACAAACGATATTAGCAAATATCTCAGTAGCTTTACTTTGGAAAACGCCACACCAAGCAGCGGTCTGAATGGCAAGGAGTGCGTTTTTACCACTGATTATAATGGCGAAGAACAAAACACAGCCGTTACGAAATTTACAGTAAAAACAGGCAAGGCTTTTGAGGAGCAGGGACTTACCTATGCGAACTATAGAGTTGAGCTTACCGCAGTATTGCTTAATGACAACAACTCAGTTGTTAATGGAACTACCTCAAGCGACTATGTTGTTTACACAAACGCAAAAATAGAAACAGGCTTTATAAATTCATAATAAGCAGGCATTTTCAGGAGAAAATTATGACAAAAAGCATTTTTGGAAAATTCAGAAAATTAGAAAAAAAGAAGAAGCTCCAGCTGGTCATAGCAGTATCCATCTCGGTGGTACTGCTTGTGGCACTGCCTGTTTATGCGTGGTTTACTCACAAACGTTCTATTGCTCTTACAACAAAAATAAATGCCCCTACTCAGCTTTATATCACCGCAGGAAACAAAGAATCTGTGGCAAATCTTGAAATGGCAGATATAGACGTTGAGAACGGCAGTTATAAAGACTTTGTTTTCGGCATAGGCGGAGCAGACGTGCAACAATATCAAATACAGCTTGCACATACAACGAATATCCCTTTTGAGTATGAGATATACCGTGCGAAAAGCGTCAGTGAAACTGAAAAATCAGAAGCTGTCGTTTATGTTTCTGATGAAGAGAATAAAACGTTTTATTACAAAATAGACGGCAATAAGATCTCAGGACATTATCTCAATCAGCAAGGCTCGGAGATACTCGCTGACAGCACACTTCACGAAAAGTCCTATGACAGCTACGGCAATGTTCAGAAAAATGCCGAAGCACTTTATTGGCAATCTGATGGTCTAAGTGTAAATGATGCAGAAAACCCGTTTTGCGATTATTTTATAATAAGAGTAAAATGGAATGATAAAGTCCAAAACAATAAAGAAACTGATATGGTCTACCTGACAGTTCAGAGAAAGTAATATATCACAAAATAGAGAGGAGGGCGGCTGTTATGAAAGACAAATTTATAAAAAAGCTTAAAAGATCGTGGCTTGCAATATGGATAGCTTTTGCGGCAGCCGCACTCAGTACTATTGGCGTCCTGGCGGCTTATACCAGCGTTTCAAGTGTAAAGCGAGTTGTATCCACACAAAAGGGAGCCGGCATGCTGTTTTCATCTAATTATCTTACAACAGATGAAAATGATCTTCCAAGGACGATAACTTTTAGCAGTATGGAAAACTCGCCTTGTGTGACAGTCAATGTGTGCAACTATCCGCAAACATTGATAAAGCATAATGATAAGGATATCACATACACTTTGACAGTCGAGCTTGTGGACAGCAACGGAAATGCCGTTACCGGAGAAGAAACAGCAAAATACTCAGTTGAATATAACGGTGAAAAAAAGACTTTTGGAAGCAATTCAAAAATAGAGTTTTCACTTCTGAAACTTATGGCTGACGATTTCAACAAGCATGAATTTGTGCTGACTTTTGATAAGTCACAGCTCACAAAGTCTGACATATACATGAGAGTGACAGCCACTCCTACAAATCAGGCAGAGTTGAAACCGCTCTCCGCAAAGCTTGGCGTTATCTATATAAATGATAACACATCAGCAACATGGACAGGCACGTTCATCGACAATGCTACCTCGCCTAAAGATCTTGACGGCTTCAACTACCGCCTGTCAGGCAGTGGCGAGGGTACTGTCACTCTGACTTGGAATACGAACTATGTTGATATCAGCCCATGGTTTAAGAATACTTATGGCCTGACTATTTCAAAGGACAGTTCTGGCATAGCCACTGCAACTTTGAAAGTGAATTCTGCTGAAAAAAATCAATATGACATTCAGTTCTATCGAACGAACGGCATTAACAGTGCAGAGCAGTGGTCTGACGGTAATCATACCGATGTTACGGTGACTGGTACGGGATTTGTTTCAATGAGTTTCACTCAAAGCGCAACGAAAGAAAATTAGAATATGTACAAAAAAACGGACTGCACACAAAATGCAGTCCGTTTCCTTTTGTAGGGGCGAACAGTGTTCGCCCGTTTTTTTATATCCGTATAATGTTCAGTACGAAAGCTTAGAGTGCAGACTTCAAAGCCTCAGCAAGCTGAGCAGGACATGATGTGCCACGTCCGTTGCAGTCGATACCCTCAAGTCTGTCAATAACGTCTTGAACCTTCATGCCCTCAACAAGCTTTGATACACCCTGTGTGTTGCCGTTACAGCCACCTGTGAAATGCACTTTCTTTACGATACCGTCTTCGACCTCGATATCAATTTTTCTTGAACATACTCCCTTTGGAGTGTAGCTGATCGTTGCCATTTGAAAAACCTCCTAAATTCTTGCTACGCCTGTTTCTCTTGCAGCCTTTGCCACAGCCTCAGCAACAGCGACCGGTACTGATCTGTCAAAAGAGTTCGGCAGAATAAATTCCGCACTG
>UMLR01022666.1_pt1 | contig 12224 bp, 14 predicted proteins | sample 1966741 | NCBI WGS metagenome assembly UMLR01 (sample SAMEA4836207, study PRJEB28245) | human gut metagenome | biome: gut microbiome; material: fecal sample | place: Denmark | collected 2008 | reverse complement strand
AGAACAGACTATCATGGTTGATTTCAATGATTATGAGATGGAGGTTTAAAAGATGAGCAACTTGACGCCAAGAACAGTTGATGGTGGTTTTACCGTGATTGATTCAGTGTGCCTCAGTAACAAGACAGAAATAGTCATGGGACGCCGCGAAAGTTTCTATGGAATCAATTACGCGACATGGGAGTGCTCAGACGGCAACAATTATTACTGGGGACATTATGACATAAGTACCGAACAGCAGGCGCGACTTGATATGTTTGAACGTGCCGCTGAGAGAATGCGCCAGATTCTCCCGGAACAGTATTCCCAGTCTGAAGCTGAATCAGAAAATTCTGACGAAGACGAATGTGAAATGTGATATAATTATTGCGGTTCGATTTTATCGAGCCGCATATATGTAGGCTGAAAGGTAACTACTTGATGTCTGCTCCACAGGTGCCTCACCGTGAGGCAGTAATTTGTTTCTGAATTGACCTTGACAAACAGCATTATTCGAAGTAAAATATAGATAGTACATCACTTAACACAAGGAGGGCTAACCAATGTTGACAGACAATCCGTATGATTCCTCAAGAAATAATCTGCCCCTTATGCGGTATCAGATTACCCAGACACATGAAGTCCTGAAGGAGTTTGTATCGCATATTAGCGGTTTTGTTACAAGGAACTATGTGTACACGGATAAGGAAATTCCCGAAAAAATAAAAAGGCTGGAGGACGAAGCACAGGAAATCAAGAGAAGCTTCTCGCTTTCAGACACCCGTGAGATACTGAACAAACACGAAGCACGACTTGTTGAAATCGACAGTATCATAAAGGACGCTACACCGCTGCCGCACAGATAACACTGCGCATAAGAATAGTACAGGGACAAGTGAATTTCATTTGTCCTTTTTCTTTTTCGGAGGATTTATGAAAGATTATTCAGAATATTCTGTTGAGGACTTTAACAGGGCTTTTATGAGATTTTATGAAGCTCTCACATACGGAAAGCAGCCGGTCAAATCACCGACTGCTTTTTTATTAGGAGGTCAGGGAGGATCCGGAAAATCATCAATACATGAGTACCTGTCCTCTGAAATCGGTAATATCGTTTCGATTGACGGCGATCTGTTCCGTCGCGAACACCCTAACTATGAGATGATCCAGAAGATTTACGGGAAAGACGCTGCAAACATCACCCAGTCCTTTGCGAACAACATTACAAATGCAATGATCGAAAAGCTCAGCGATGAAGGATACAACCTTGTGATTGAGGGAACCTGCCGCCGCGCTGATGTTCCACTGAAAACCTGCGGCGATCTCAAAGAAAAGGGATACCGTGTGGAGCTGGCGATAATGTGCGCCGATAAGGAAGAAGCATGGCAGAGTACGCTCGAACGTGCTGAGAAAATGCGGGAGCTGGGGCTTACTCCAAGAGAAGTACCGAAAGAAAAATATCAGGAAACGATAATTGCTCTCCCCGGCAATGTGTCTATTTTGTACCAGTCCGGTGCATTCGATGATATAACGCTCTTTAATCGTCAGCTTGAGGAATTATACAAATTCAGCCGGACACCTGAACATGATCCGGCTGATATTTTTTACCATTGTCTGCACAGCAGATCCGATGAATTTTACCGTCCACGTAGCAGCAATCCTATGGCTGTTCTGCTTTATGCAAACAGCCTGGCCGAAGCCAGGGCTTATCTTGAGCACAACTTCTATGAGCTTACGGATGGCAAGCAGCTTGATGAAGGCTTCTTCCAATTCAGCTGCTCGTCTGCCGGACGTCCGCTTCCGGATATAGATGTGTATGACGTTTCTGCTCCGGAAAACGAAGAGGACGATGAAGAGGAACCGGAATGCGAAATGTAAACTGCCTGCCTCACCGTGAGGCACTACTGCCACTGGAATTAGAATGCATTCATTTCACAAAATGTGTTGTGCTAAATCTCTTTTTTATAACATTAATTGGTTCATCTCCTTTTTTTACAATTGAGTGATGATTAGGGTAAATGGTTATTGTGGCATTATCAGCACTTCCTGAAATTCTGCAAACCGAGAGATAGTATAACTCGTCTGTTTCAGAAAGAATAATATTATCATACGCGACGTTGCCATCATATGTAAATGAATAATCATATTTATCTACTATGAACTCGAATTCCATTTGGCTTGAAGCACTAAAACACCCAAACCAATAAATTGCGACCAAGAAACATAACGCCGCAAACACCCAAGCAATTATTGCCTTTGCACATATAATCACTTTTGAAAATGTACTCCGCTGATCTTGTTGAGCATTATCTTGCTCGTTTCTTTTCTTTTTATCTATATCCTTTAACGCAATTAATATTGGAAGATAAATTAACGCAAATGCAAAAGAAAAAAATGAAACAAGTACAAATACTACCAAATAATTGTTTATAAAATCATGTGTTGATTCAGCACATAAATAAACTACATACATAATCAACGGATTAAGTGCCAATATTACTGTAAATATAAGTATAAAAATAGATAGTGTACTTCTGTAGACTTTTTTAGCTAATCTATATATAGCGTAAACAATCGGATAGCATGCGACTGCTGTACCAAGGAAGACCATTACTGATATCAAAATATTCTGATTATCTTTATAAATATATAGCGCTTGAATACTTAAGCCGTCTGCATATCCTTTATACCATGCTCCACAAGCTACATTCCAAAACGCATTTAAAACCAGTCCTAGAGCTGTGCAAAGTAAAACATAAACATCTTTGTTGCTTTTTAAGTTGCTCAGCAATGCGGATATTGAATCCTTAAATCTGGTGTCAAAATCGTTGATATTACTTTCCTTTTGTTTTTTTGACTCTTTCCTACCCATATTATGTCCTTTCCTTTTGTGAGGTGATCAAATGGATATCATAAATGATATTATCTTATGTAGCATTCAATCTTTTTTTATTTCAACTATATGCACTATTTTTGAATCTTCAAGATTCAGTTTGAATTTAAAGCAGATTTTTGCAATATTTTTTGTTTATTATATTCCAGTTCAGGCTATTCTCACTCCTTTGGTTTTATTCTGCTTTTATAACTGGGACATAAAGGAATATCTTGCCGAAAACAATATATCGTCCTTCACATTATTACTGGCATATTGTTTAACAATGGTATTACTAATAATTACAGCTTTCGTTATATTAAGGAGAATAAGAGGTAAAGAAGATTTTGTTGCAAAATCACCTATAAACATTATACCATCAAACGAAAGGGATGTCAATATGTTTGGAAATTTTATTGCCCAGAAGAGGAAAGAATTAGGATTGTCGTTAGCCAAACTGGCAAAGTTGTCTGGACACCCGGTTTCCTCACTGCATGGTATCGAAAACGGAGATAACCAGAATCCCCGCTTTGAAATCATCATCGACATATGCCAGGTTCTTGGTGTAAGCCTTGACGAAATGAAAGCAGCTTTCTTGGAAAATCGAAACAAACACGATTGAGCATAGGTGCCTCACGGTGAGACACCGACTATGACTATGAAAGGACGATACATATGGCACAGTACAAGTACTCCAGAGATGATTACTACCGTCTGACCAATGCACCATGCATTGATGTGGCGCTTGCGCTCGGTATGGAAATAAACGAAAGAGCCAGCGACCAGAAAGCCTGGAAAATAAAAGACGAACAGGGACTGTGCATTTACCGCGAGGGCAACAACTGGTATAGGTTCTCGGACGGGAGGCACGGTTTTTCAATCGACCTTGTAATAGATAAGCTGGGCTGCAGCAGAGAGCAGGCGCTGGACTTCATCGCCAAGAACGTTGTGAACGGAGTGTCAGAACAGGTTCGTCTTGACCATAAAGCGCCTGCAAATGTAAAGAAAGAATTACCGAAAGAAAAAATATTTACTGTCCCTGCCCATGATGTTAAGCCAAGTCGGGTAATGGCATACCTTATAAAGACAAGAGGCATTGATCCGGAAATCGTCAAGGGTATGCTGCAGCGCAAGATGATTGCTGAGGACAGCGCGCATCACAACTGCCTTTTCTTCGGGCGTGATGAAAAAGGTAACATCCGCTCCTGCACTCAGAGAGGCACGACACAGGTTCAATTTCGCGGCGAGGTATCCGGCGGAGATAAGGCATACACCTTTGCAATGAACGGAAAGAGTAACGTTCTGAGGCTCTTTGAAAGTCCCATTGACGCAATGTCCCATGCCACCTTTTCAAAGCTGCTCGGTAAGGATTGGACAGCAGACCACCGTCTGAGCACTAACGGCTGCGGAAGCTATGAAAGCATAAAGAAATACATGGACAACCACCCCGAAATATCATCGGTGTGGTTTTCTTTTGACAACGATGAAGGCGGACGTAATGGCGCAGCAGCTTCTAAGGAAAAGCTCCTTCATGATTTTCCTGATCGCCAGCTCAAGGTACATATATGTTATCCGACTCACGGCAAGGACTGGAACGAGGATCTCCAGCAGTTCCGGCAGGTTGAGCCCGAAGGAATGAGTGTTCGTGAATATGTCAGCAGCAACAGCAACTCGTATTTCTCGTATCATGGCTTTCATTTTCAGCCGGTTGGAATTCTTCCTCCCGTAAACACTCTGAGTGACATTGCACAGGATATATCCTCGCTTCCCGAAATGGGCTATAACGATGAATTTTCATATGCAGATTTTATCAGAGCAAATACTACCGGTAAGAACGCTGATATTTTCCGCTGCATCGAATCCAATCAACTCTGTCTTCCCGGAGAAAATGAACTCTACGCCTATACCGGAGAATATCTTTCAACGTTTCACGTTCAAACCGCACAGGAGGAACAGCCGGACGATGAATGTGAAATGGAAATAGGATGAACTGTTAGTTTGTTGACATGAAAATTATAATGGAAAGGAATTCACAATGGAAATTTACAAGAACAATCTTGAGTACGCCGAAAAAAATGGTGAGCGCTTACAGTATCTTCAGAGCTTGGAGTTGTGTGATAAATGCGGAGCACTTATACGCCATTCTATTGCCGTAAATTTTAATTTCACCACCAAATACCTTGACGTCAAGACAATCACCGCAGAAGTTACCGAAAAATATGGCTTTGAGCGAACAATGCTTATGCTTGCGCTCCGAGTTGATAGCCTTAAAAATGACGGGCGCGTTGATATCGCAAATAAGGAATGGGCACAAAAATTCCTCGTTAATTATCCCAATGCAGAGGAACTCAGAAGAATTGCTGACCGAGTAATGGAAAATTCTCACCCTGCTCTTCTTGATAGTGTAGCGGAAGAGGTTAGATTCACTTTCATGGAAATGAACAGGAGTAAAGAACGCGAGGTCGAAGGCTACCGCATAATTCAGACAGTTAAAACCCCTTACGCTGAATTCTTCCTCGGTCAGAACAAGAATATGCCGAGCTACTATGCTACATGGTACAACGGCAATCATGACGGTGGTCTATCGACGATACATGGACACTATTTCACATCAAACGATTCACAAAGCAATCTTCTTTCCGCATACCACGATCTGTATTCCCGTGCGCTCTCTGACGTAAATCAGCACACCCACTTTGAAGAGCCTACACCGAAAATAGGCTCGATCATCCGAACCGTCAACGGTCAGAATATGCAATTTGAACTAAACGACGAGGAACGCAACGGCGTATGGAATATGGTCGAGCAGCAGAATGTCGAGGGACGCTTTAAAGAACTGCTTAGCGAACGCGGCGTTCTTCCGGATTGGTCGGGCATGGAAAGCATAATCACAGATATGGCTGAAAAGTATCGGGATGATTTCGGGTACGGATATGATGAAGATATGCAAGGATACATAGATGATCACGAAGATGAAATCAAAGAAATTACAGACAAATATCTGTATGGCGATATCTATGTTGACAAGGGCAATATTTCCGACTTTACCGGAAGAATATTGATTGTTCGCCCCGAACACATCAACTCCCGTGACGTTATTCCGGAGAATCAGCTTTTCCTTGCGCAGGAGGGACCTGGCTGCAACCCCGATGATTACGGAAGCGAGATAAATGGAATATTCCTTTACGAACGTAAAGAAGCATCCCTCACAAATGATTGTTTCCTCGGTGCAATGCGTGAGGAGCACATACCTGAATGGGCAAATGAAGCCCGTGAAGATATCTCCGAGGAAAGCAGCGATGAAGAAGCTGATGATGAATACGAACCGGAAATGTAGTATACAGGTGCCTCACCGTGATGCACCATAATCCAGCAGAGTGAGTGCCTCACGGTGAGGCAGCGCCGAAAAAAATTCTTTTTTCGGTAATCGCGCCGCCGCAGGCGGCGTCCGCACTCCGTGCGGTAGGAATAGTGCGGTGTACCGCACTACTTAACAGCGCAACGCCAAAGGCGTTGCCGGTGGTGTACCGTGAAATCTGTAACACTCACTTTAGTGTCACCCAAAATATGGTATTGCGAAAGGAAATAAAATGGCAAGAAGAAATCCAGAACGCTCGGTTGTCCTCCCACAGGACATGGCGGAAGCACTTGATGTGTATTCGTCCAAGAAAAGGATAACTACATCTCAGGCAATCAGGCAGTTTATCGAAAAGGGATTATCCATCGAAAGCTATGAGCAACACCAGACTGAAATCCGAAAATACATTCGCGAGGAAATCGAAACCGTCCTTCCGATAGTAATAAAGCCGTATATGGAACGACTGATAAAAATGCAGGCAGTTGCCACCAGAGTATCGTCCGCAGCGTTACAGTGCAATGTGGCAGTACTCGCCGAGAACTACATTGACCAGGCTACCCCAGAAGAAATACTCGCCAATGCACTCCGACAGTCTTGCCGCATAACTCGAACTAAACCAAAGTCTGACGCCGAGTATCTCGCAGAAGCTCATGAATGGCTAAATGCTGATTTAGGTACCTCGAACGACAACTGTTAATAAAAAATATAGGTGTCTCACGGTGAGACACCTGAACTTTGAAAATAGTGCTACAACATATAGCACACGATAAGAAAGAGGTATAACTATGACTCCTAATAAATCTCAGAACTACGAATATGTCCCCGCTCACCAAATTAAACTCATTATTTATATTATCATGGAATTTTTACTGTGTACATGCACCTTTCTCGTAGGTCTTTTTTTCCCGACCATTTACAAAACAACACTCATGTTAATATTTTCATTAGATGTAGATGCAGTGCCAGAACTTGCTAGTTGGATGACACTCATTTCCAACATAGGAGGATTACCATTTATGGTGGTTGGCGTATTTGGGATAATAATGACAATATATCTTGTTCGAAAAAGGTACTTTTAATAGAAGAGTCACTTTTTGAGGTTATAAACGCTCTACACAGATTTAACACACGGCATGGGTAGCTCACAACATGGCGGTATTTTCTCTTTCGCTGCCCCTGACATATATCAAGACTGAAAGAGGAAAATCAAATCGTGCTTTACTGCACAGTAAGAGGTATAATATGGCTGTTAATCTTACAAAACCGTTTCAGGGACGTGAATACACTCCTACCCATCTGATGGACGAAGAAGAAAGTATTCAGCGCAGCGTACTTACCACAGCATCTGAAAAGCTGCCTAGCTACACTCCCGAACACATAGCTTACGAACCTGCTGAGCCAGAACGTGGCACTGATATTAAAGTGTCTGTCATTCATGCTGAGAATGCTCCAGTTGAAGTAAAAAAGGTTGACCTTAATACCTGTATGGCAGAACTGCTTGACGGAATTGAAAACGCAGATGATGATACGCAGGAAAGATTCATGGGCGCGTTTCTGAAAGCCGCTAAAAAGAAAAAGAAGTCTATGAAAAAATATGAGTTCGCGCCTCCGATTTCAATGGATGCTTTTATTTCTATAAGTAAAATTATTTTATATTGTTCACTTATTTGTTTATTATTATTCTTTTATCCTAAGCTTTTTGAATTTGTCGGTAATCTTTCGTCTGAAATATTCAAAACGCTTCTGACGTAACATTATCGCCGATATATTCTAGGTGCATCACGGTGAGGCACCTAATGAAAGTGAGATGATATCATGCCAAAGATAATTTACAAGCAACAACACGTTGGTGATAACGGGCGCAAATTCTCTGCGTCACGCAACTCGCATTATGTCAAGTATATCGGTGAGCGTGAGCACGTTCTAAAAACATCTCACGAAACTAATCTTGTTAAATACATGGGTGAACGTGAGCACGCTGCCAGACTCATTGACAAAAAAGTTAGGAAAGCCGAAAACGACAATCTTATTACTTATGATGTTCAGAGCAAGAATCAAGAAAAATCTAAGTACGATGAGGATATAGACAGTGCTTCGGAGGAAATGTTTACTGAACCGGAAAATGGTCTTTTTGGAATAATCAACGGGAAATTCTCTGATAGTTACAGCACGGTCGAAATGCAGAAATATGTTCGTAAAATTTCTACACCACATCGGAATGTATTTCATAGCATATTCTCCTTTACTCCCGAAAGTGCAGCTGAAGCTGGATTGAACACTCTGGACGATTGGGAAAACTGGGTTAAGTATCACATTAGCGACATAGCAAACGGCATGAATATGAAGATTGAAAATATTGAATATCTTGCCGCAGTTCACCTTAAAGAGGGACAGCCTCATGTACATATTATGTGGTGGGATATACAACAGCAGGTTCTGATAAACAAAGTTGATTCTCTTATTTGCGACAAGATACGAATTGACGCAATAAGAAGCACTTATCGGGAACTTTTTAACGAAATATATAATAAGGAAGAAATTATGCGACGCAGCATGAGAAAGCAAATTGGTGAATATACAATTCAAAATGTCATTAACGGTGCTTCTGATAATTATACTTCTAACATATATGCAGCACTATATCAGATATATCGCGCTCTTCCGCCAAAAGGTCAGTTGAAATACAAAATAATTAATTATACACATCCAGAGGTGACACAAAAACTTGATGAACTTACGCATTATATAATTGATAACAATGCAATATTCAAGGCTCAGTATGATGAAATATGCGAGCTTCGCTTTATGTATAATCAGCTGCTTCACAGCGAGGAGTCTGTATATGGTAATTTCCAAATAACCTCTTACATGAAACAAGTCAATGATAAAGTTGAATATGCTGTAGGTAATGAAATCCTCCGTATCATAAAAGCTGAGAAGATAGCAGGTCACTTTGATGAATGGCAGTACACTGATGTTCCAAACTTTGATTCAATTACAGATGAAGCAGAGGTGCATCACGATGAGGCACCTCCGTTTTTCAATGATGAGCCTGATCCCAATAATGACCTGCCTCACGGTGAGGCACCTGTATCACGAAAGCTGTATATCAGCTCATTTGCAATAAGAGAAGCCAGAAATGCTGTAAAGGATAAGTATTACGACAGAGCACTGGAGTTATTCTCCAAAGAAGCCGACAAAGGGAATATCCTTGCCAAGTATGAAATTGCAGACCTCTGCCGCAGAAATCTGTGTCAGGGTAACGATTTTGAAATCTACCGTGAAGCGCTGAACGGCTTCCTGGAGATCGAACCACGAACCAAGCAAAAGGCGTATGTTCACTACCGGATAGGCAGAATGTTTTATGACGGCTATGGAACGGATATAGATTACGAAGAAGCATTTAAGTGGCTGAAAAAAGCCGCCGACGAAGGTAATCATCTTTCGGAATTTGTAGTAGGCAAAATGTTATGCAATGGGACCGGCACAGAAAAGGACACGGAAGCCGGCACTGAATACTTGACGAGAGCTGCCAACTCCGGGAATGAATACGCGCAGAATTATCTTGATTCTCGGACTTCCTGGGAGCAAGGGTGTGTTGTAAAGCTGGTCGGTTCTGTCGGGCGTTTGCTGTCAGAAAATCTGGAAAGTAGCCGTGCTGCAATGGCGGAATGCTCTGCGGCAGTATTCGGTCATGGTGATCTGAGCAAGGAACAGATACGAGAACTTATTCTGAAGAAGCAGGATAAAGAAAACACTGCCGAAATGTGAGGTGTCTCACGGTGAGGCACCAGTTAATGAAAGTGAGAAAACTCTTATGGATTTATATAGCCAGCTTAGCAGAATTGAAGAGCTTCGCCAAAAGCTGTCGCAGCTCCAGCCACTGAATTATGGTGAGGAAAAAAGACTTCTTGAGGAATTTGCGATTCGGAACACATACAATTCCAATGCACTCGAGGGATGTACACTCACTCTCCAGGAAACTGCTCTGATTATCAAAGATGGTATTGCAATCGCCGGTCATCCTTTGAAAGAACAGCTTGAAGTCATCGGACACAAAGACGCTTTTTATTATATTGTTGAAATGTCGCAGTCGCAATATAATAAAACATTGCTGGATACATTTGAAATCAATATGCTGCACTTTCTTACAGACGACCGATTTAAAACTGGTTTGTTCAGGCGCAATGCCTTAACAGCGGCAGGAAGCACAAGCGCTACATCAAATCTTTATGATATTGAGCGCCAGATGATGAAGCTGCTCAGCGACTACGGCAAAGCGGATATTGATTTCTTTGCTAGAATGGCACAGTTCCATCTTGGCTTTGAAACGCTCTACCCGTTTGGTAACGGTAACGGGCGAACAGGCAGGCTTGTTCTTAACCTTGAACTGTTAAAAGGCGGCTACCGTCCTGTCGATATAAAATATACCGATAAGCAAAGATACCGTGGCGCTTTTGCAGAGTACCGTAATTCCGGCAGCATTGAAGCAATGAAAGCTCTGCTGGTGGAATATGAACTCACCGAGCTTGAAGAATACGTCACGATCGTCGAGCAGGCTTACCAATAAATGCTGTCATGAGCTTCATACCAGAAATATAATCACCTGCCTCACGGTGAGGCACCTATTTATTTGGAGGACGAAATGATATACTGTTTCAAAAAGCTGCGTGAGTTAAGACTTACACATATCTTTTTTCTTCATTATTCTATCTCGCTGCTTATCGGCGGCGCGGCAATAGCAGGACTGATTCTGCTTGGCGGGGGTTTACAATTTTACTCCGTTGTGGTATTATGTATTATGTATACACAGCCAACTTTCTTTATTCTCAGGCGCATAAAGATGTATGAGGTAAAGCACGAATTGAAATACGGAAATTATAGCGTGTCTGAAAAGTTCGGACTTGCTATTCAATCTTCCATCGTGAAACCTAGCATAGACAAAGATTTCATTATCTATACGGTTGTAATTCTAACAATGATTGCAATGTTCTTCCCTTACAATGGATTGATGATTATATTTGAAAATCAGCTTCTGGGAATTCCTCTTGTCTTGTTAATTGTTCCTGGAATGGCAACCTTAATATCTATCGTAAATAAAATAAAAGGATAAAATATGAGTATAGTTCTCTATGTTGTTTCGTTCCTTTCTGCTTTTTTGGCAGGAGTGGGCATATTATGCTTGGGCTACCTCGTTTGTCACACATATAATGTTACGGATTTTCTGTGCGTTTGCAACTGGTTTGGTAAATACATGAAAATCAGCCAGCGGATACGCAACAAAAGTGTGGTTGAGGAAATACATGAAAAATACAGAAATATGCCCATTCGAGAACAAATAGCGGAATATGGTCGCCTTTTTGAAGCAGATTTTAACGAGCTTTTTGATAAGCTTCAGCCTGGTATTCATTATAGAGTGACAACGCATTACAAACGCGTCATGGAAAGGGCTATAGCTGACGGCAAGATAAAGTTGATCTGCCCGGTCAAGGAACTGAAGAACCGGACGCTCCGGGAGCTGAAGCCGTTGCTGGGCAGAATGGATTACAGACTTGCCAGAAAATGCGTCAAGAAGAATCCACAGGCAATTCGCTGCTGTGACAAATGCAAACGCATATCGGCTTGCCAATGCAGACGTGGAGGAATTTGTTCCATCATATCCGAAAAAGGATTTGCAAGGTATGACTTTGAAATAGTATGAGGTGCCTCACGGTGAGACACCTGCAAAAACAATCCATGATTGTTCATAGAAATAAACCTGCTTTTATTATATTCTATTACTTGACAAACCATCAAAAATTGTTTACAATATGATTATTGAAAGGAGTGATTCCGTGGAATATAAACCAAAGTTTCACATGACAGTCGAGCAGAACATATTTGTGGCGAAGCGTAACATTGTAGATTATATCTGGAAGTCGGCACGGCTTGAGGGCATAAACGTTACTTTTCCACAGACTTATGCTATCATAGAAAAATCAAGAGTCAACGGCGTTGATGTTGAAGACATCTTAA
>UMLR01100565.1_pt1 | contig 12232 bp, 9 predicted proteins | sample 1966741 | NCBI WGS metagenome assembly UMLR01 (sample SAMEA4836207, study PRJEB28245) | human gut metagenome | biome: gut microbiome; material: fecal sample | place: Denmark | collected 2008 | reverse complement strand
ACCAACATTTTCGTTCGACACCCAGCGACCGCATTCGACAAAAAGTGGTGCTCGCGAGATGAAATGCTCCGTTTTACCGATATTCCGCTTCTATAATTGCGCATAGATCGGCAGTTGTGCCCACTAATCGGCATTTCATGTGCAATGTATCGAGTTGCGTTTCTCCACAGGTCTACGGCTGCCCCAAGGAGATGCAGGGGGGTGCCGGTCAGACCGGCGCAAAAGGCAAAACAACTCCGCGCGGAAATGGTTGTGTTGGCGGGAAAATCGGCGTATAATAAATTGAAAACGATCACAAAACGGAGGCTCACCTATGAAACTGATGGTTCTCGACGGCAACAGTATCGTCAACCGCGCCTATTACGGCGTCGGAAAGGCGCGCCTGCTGACCACACGGCAGGGGCTGCACACAAACGCCATTTACGGCTTTGTCACCATGCTGCAGAAGCTGCTGGACCAGGAGAAGCCGGACGCCGTGTGCGCGGCCTTCGACCGGCGGGAGCCAACATTCCGGCACAAGGCCGACGCGGCCTATAAGGCCAACCGCAAGGGTATGCCCGAGGAGCTGGCCGAACAGATGCTGCCGCTGAAGCAGGTGCTTGATGCCATGTCCGTGCCCTGTTATGAGCTGTCCGGTTACGAGGCCGATGACCTGATTGGTACCATCAGCCGCAAGTGCGAGGCCGTCGGCTGGGACTGCGTCATCGCCACCGGCGACCGCGACAGCCTGCAGCTGATCACCGCCCACACCCATGTGCGTCTGCTGACCGGCAGCAAGGGACCGGACAGCGACCGCTGCATGACCGAATCCGCCTTTCGGGCGGAGTACGGCTTTGACCCCATCCACATGATCGACCTGAAGGCCCTGGCCGGCGACAGCAGTGACAATATCCCCGGCGTGCCCGGCATTGGTGAAAAGACCGCCATGGCGCTGGTACAGCAATATGGCTCCATCGACGCCGTGTACGCGAACATCGACAGCGTGCCCCTGAAGCCCGGATTTTTATGTAAACTCAAGGAAGGCGAGGCCTCTGCCCGCCGCAGCTACTGGCTGGCCACCATCGACACAAATGCGCCGCTGGATTTCGACCCGGAGGCCAATCTGCGCCAGCCCTTCAAGCCGGAGCTGTATGACCTGTTTTTGAAGCTGGAATTCCAGAAGCTCATCGATAAATACCAGCTCTCCCCGGCCTGTGTGGCAGAGGAGCTGCCCACATATACCGCGGAGGCGGAAATACTGGAGACGGCCGAGCGTGCCGAGGCGTGCCTGGCCCTGTGGCGCGAGGCGGCATACGTGACCGTATACGGTACACCGGATCTGGCGGCGCTGGCGGTGGAATGCGAGACCGGGGCAGACAGCTCTCTGATGGTTGAAATTTATGTCAACCGATATGCCGGTGATTGGCGGGCGCTGCTGTCCGCCCTGTTTGCGCCGGATATCCGGAAGGTTGGCCACAATGTCAAGGACATGATGCGTGCCCTGCTGGCCCAGGGACTGCCCGCCGATGGTTTCATCTTCGACACGGCGCTGGCCGCCTATTTGGTGGACGCCACCGCCGGCAGCTACGATCTGCAGCGGCTGTTTGTCACCTACTATAACGAGCAGCTGCCCCAGCCCGACCATCTGACGGCGGACGCCTTCAATCCCCTGGCTGGGGAGAACATCGCCGCCCAGACGGCGCTTATCAGCTACACCGCCGCCGTGTCCGCCCTGCACGGGACGCTCGCGCCCAAGCTGCGGGAGCTGGAGATGGAGGAATTGTACTATAGTGTGGAGTTGCCTCTGTGCCGGGTGCTGGCGGATATGGAGACAGCTGGTTTCCTGGTGGACCGGGACGCCCTGGCGGATTTCGGCGCAGCTCTGCAGAAGACCACGGACCGCGTGGAGCAGGCTATCTACGATGCCGTCGGAGAGACTTTCAATATCAACTCCCCCAAGCAGCTGGGGTATATCCTGTTCGAGAAATTGCAGCTGCCCCACGGCAAAAAGACGAAGACCGGCTGGTCCACCAACGCCGATGTGCTGGAAAAGCTGCGTCACGCCTATCCCATCGTGGACGACGTACTGTGCTTCCGCCAGTACACCAAGCTGAAGAGTACCTATGTGGACGGGCTGATGAAGGTCATCGATATGGACGGCCGGATACGCACCAGCTTCCAAATGACCGTCACCGCCACCGGACGGCTCAGCTCCACGGAGCCGAATTTGCAGAATATCCCCACACGCACCGAGCTGGGCAGCCAGCTGCGGCGGATGTTCACGGCGGCGGAGGGCTGTGTGCTGGTGGATGCGGACTACTCCCAGATCGAGCTGCGCCTGCTGGCGCATATGTCCGGCGACAAGGTCATGCAGGCGTCATTCCTGTCCGGTGCGGACTTCCACACCGCCACCGCCGCCAAGGTCTTCCACGTGCCGGAGGATGAGGTGACGCCGGAGCTGCGCCGCCGGGCCAAGGCGGTGAATTTCGGCATTGTGTACGGCATCTCCGCCTTTGCGCTGGCCCAGGACATCGGCGTCACCGTGGCAGAGGCCAAGGCGTACATGGACCGCTATTTCGAGACGTACAGTACCCTGCGGCAGTATATGACCGACGTAGTGGCGCAGGCGGAGCAGGACGGCTACGTACAGACCATGATGCACCGCCGCCGCCCCCTGCCGGAGCTGAAGAGCAGCAATTTCAACCTGCGGGAATTCGGCAAGCGGGTGGCGCTGAATATGCCGGTGCAGGGCAGTGCCGCCGATATCATGAAGCTGGCGATGGTGCGTGTGCATGACCGGCTGAAGCGGGAGGGCCTGCGTGCCCGGCTGCTGATGCAGGTCCACGACGAGCTGATCGCCGAGTGTCCGGCGGAGGAGCGGGCGCAGGTGAAGCGCATCCTCACGGAAGAGATGGAACACGCCGCAGCGCTGTCCGTTCCCCTGACGGTGGACGCCCACTGCGGAAAAAACTGGCTGGAGGCGAAGGGATAAAGCGCGGAAATCGCAAGCCTTTTTATGAGAACATACAGGAGGTCGACGTATGAGCAACAATACGAAACGCATTTCCCCGGAGGATATGATGAAGCTGCTGGACAGCTGCTATGAAAAGGCGATGCACGGTATTCCCCACGTTAGTCCGTCCGTAGCCGAGATGGCGGAGGATTATTTGCGGCGGAATACCCCACCCGCCGCAGCACGGGCTATGATCAATAACCAGGTCATGAAATGTGCCACATCCGGTTTTATCACCGGCTTCGGCGGCCTCATCACACTGCCGGTATCCATTCCGGCCAACATAGGTAGCGTGCTGTATGTGCAGATGCGTATGATCGCCTGCACGGCGTACATGGCAGGCTACGACCTGAACAGCGACCAGACGCAGACGTTTGTATACGCCTGCTTGGCCGGTGTGGCTGTCAGCAAGGTCGTCAAGCAGTTCGGCATCAAATTCGGCGTTAAGCTGGCCACAGGGATGGTAAAGAAGGTCCCCGGCAAGCTGCTGGTAAAGATCAATCAGGCCGTAGGCTTTCGCCTTGTGACCAAGTTCGGCACAAAAGGGCTTGTCAACCTGGGCAAGATGGTCCCCGGTGTGGGGGCGGTGATTGGCGGCGGACTGGATTTCGCCGAAACAAGACTCATCGGCAAGCGGGCGTACAAGTGGTTTATGGAAAACGATTTCTCCGATGACAAAGATAGCGATGACAGCTATGTGATCAAGTCGGAGGCGTTCACAGAAGAAACGATAGAGGAAACGACAGAATGAAGCACATCAAGATCGTACCCATGGCGGCGGAGCATTTGAACGACGTGGCGGCGCTGGAGCTGGCCTGCTTCTCCCGCCCCTGGTCCCGGCAGATGCTGGCCGAGGAGCTGGACAACCAGTGCGCGGCCTTTTTGGTGGCGTTGGAGCCGGAGACGGAGAAAGTTATCGGCTACGCGGGATTGCTGGTAGCCGCCGACGAGGGCTATATCACCAATGTAGCGGTGGACCCCTCCCGTCGCCGGCAGGGCGTGGCGGCCCAGCTTTTGCAGGTATTCGACAACTTTGCCCGCGGCAATCAGTTGGCGTTCCTGACGCTGGAGGTGCGGCCCTCCAACACCGCGGCTATCGCGCTGTATCAGGGCTTCGGCTTCCGCGAGGTGGGCCGCCGCCGCAACTATTACGACCTACCCAAGGAGGATGCCCTGATCCTGACGAAATACTACACGGAGGAGGCGGCGCAATGAACATATTAGCTTTCGAGTCCTCCTGCGACGAGACAGCGGTGGCCGTGGTCCGAGACGGGCGGACGCTGCTGTCCGACGCCATATTGTCCCAGGCGGATATGCACGCCCTCTATGGCGGCGTGGTGCCGGAGATCGCCTCCCGCAAGCACGTACAGGCCATCGCTGCCCTGACGGACAAGGCGTTGGCCGACGCCGGACTGGCCAAAAAGGCCATCGATGCCGTGGCCGTCACCTACGCACCGGGGCTCATCGGCGCGGTGCTGGTGGGCGTCAGCTTTGCCAAATCCGCCGCCTACGCGCTGGGTGTGCCCCTGATTCCGGTGCACCATGTGCGGGGGCACATCGCCGCCAACTATCTGGCCTTTCCGGAGCTGGAACCGCCCTTCGTGGCGCTGGCCATCTCCGGCGGCAATACGCTGATCGTGGATGTGGCGGACTACACCGATATGACCGTGCTGGGGGCCACCCGCGACGACGCCGCCGGTGAGTGCTTCGACAAGGCGGCGCGGGTGCTGGGGCTCCCCTACCCCGGCGGCAGGCCTATGGACCAGCTGGCGCAGCAGTCCGCAGGCGGCGTGTACGACCTGCCCAGCGCCCATGTGGCCGGGGCAGAGTTGGACATGAGTTTTTCCGGCCTGAAGACCGCTGTGGTGAATCTGGCGCACAACGCCCAGCAGAAGGGCGATCCGCTGGACGCCCCGGCACTTGCCCGGGACTTTGCCCGCGCCGTGTCCGGGGAACTGGTGCCCCGCGCCATGCGCGCCCTGGAGCTTACCGGCCGCAGGACCCTGGTGGCCGCCGGCGGCGTGGCCGCCAACTCCGTTATCCGCGCCGACCTGCATGCCGCCTGCGGCAAGGCGGGCGTCAGGCTGTTTCTCCCCCCGCTGAAGTGGTGCGGCGACAACGGGGCCATGATCGGTGCCCAGGGCTACTATGAGTATCAGGCGGGCCGCACCGCCGGGCTCGACCTCAACGCCTACGCCACCATGGACCTGGGCGCACCCCTACTGTGACCAAGCACCCCCGTTTTCGGGGGTGCTTTTTGTTAACCAACCGTCGGCGGCGGTGTTATGGAAATCATCACATCTATATCCTTCGTTCTTCTCCATGATATGACATTATGTTAAGCTAACGGCGTGTGTTTCGCGGGTGAAAGAGGTGTTTTTCGGTACTTACATTTTCTTCCATAACAAGAAAATTCAGCGTATTTAAAAGGATTTTCGCAGTGTGGAAAAAGTGGTGGAAACTGTGGATAACTCATTGTAAAAATTATGTCATGTAGAATTATGTCAAATTAGCGTAAAGGCCTCCGGGTTGCTGCCGGCGTGCTGTTTTGTGTGAAAAGTATACCGGAACTGGAAAATATGCAGGGGATTTCCCGTAAGTGCTCGCCGCCGCGCAGCGCGCCGCCGGCGGCGTTTTCCTTACTTTTCCGGAAGATCTGCGGCCGTTGTCAGCAATCGATTACATTATGTATTGTCATTCCCGGTACGTACCCACTTTGGAAGTAGGCGGAGCAGAAAAAGGTTCTCTTCGCCGGAAAAGCGGTTGACGGCGCCGGCAAAGTATGCTATACTACCATCTGCGTTGATGCTTGTGTGGCTCAGCTGGCAGAGCAGCTCACTCGTAATGAGCAGGTCGCTGATGCTATATAAGGCGGCTATTGCATTCCGACCCACAGGTGTGGTAAACTAACAAACAGAGTACGGCGAGGAGCCGATTCTCATAGAGATGCTTGTGTGGCTCAGCTGGCAGAGCAGCTCACTCGTAATGAGCAGGTCGCCGGTTCGAATCCGGCCACAAGCTCCAGACTCCTCGCGGATGACGCGAGGAGTTTTTCTATGTACAAGAGCGACGACAAACGATATGCAGCTTCCATGAAGAACGCGGAGGCCTCCGTCCGCATGGAGGGCTGTCAGGTAACGCCTCAGATGCGGGAGCAGTGCCAGCGGGTGCTGCGTGGCGAGGTGACCACGGCGGAGCTGCTGCGGCGTTTTTCCAAACCAGCCGAGAGGTGACGATGATATGGCATACAGCATCGATCCCATTCAGGACAACTGCTACCCCGGCACAACGGTGCTGGTGAACAAACTGCATATCCATGACGAGGCCGCGCTGCAAGAGGCGGAGGCTCTCGCCACCTATGTCAACGCCTCCAAGCTGGAACAATGCCCGCTGGAAGGCGTTTTTGATTTTGCCCACTATAAAGCGATTCATCAATTTCTTTTCTCTGACCTGTACGATTGGGCGGGGCAGCTCCGTACGGTGAACCTCAGCAAGAAAGGGACAGATTTCTGCCCTGCTGAGGAGATTGAACCGCAGGCCAAGCTGATTTTTGACCGGCTGAAAGAGCAGAATTACTTCAAGGGCTTGCCCCATGACGCATTCGTGGAGGAGATTACCGATTTTTACTGCACCACCAACTACCTGCATCCCTTCCGCGAGGGCAACGGACGCACCCAGCGGGCGTTTCTGACGCAGCTTATCCGCAGCGCGGGATATGACCTCAACTGGTCGGAGGTGGATGGCGACCTGCTGATGATCGCCACCATCCAGGCCGCGCAGGGCGTGACAGATCTGCTGCGTCAGGTGCTTGGCGAAGCGATATATTAGAAAGAGTATGCTGTTACACATGATATGATTGTTTGTTACGGTAAGGAGGGGTATTTTGAAACTGATTCATCTGTCTGACCTGCATATCGGAAAGCGGGTCAACGAGGTATCCATGCTGGAGGATCAGGAGTATGTCCTGCGGCAGATACTACAGATCATTGATGCCGAAAAGGCGGATGCGGTGCTGATCGCAGGGGATGTCTACGACAAGAGCATACCGCCTGCGGAGGCGGTAACGCTGTTTGACGATTTCCTATGTCGGTTGGCCAAGCGAGATTTACCGGTTTTCATCATCAGCGGCAACCATGACAGTCCGGAGCGATTGGCTTTTGGCAATCGACTTCTGGAACACAGCGGCATACATATTTCACCTGTATACAGTGGGAAGATAGAACCTGTTACGCTCACGGATGAATATGGCGCGGTGAACTTCTGGCTACTGCCGTTTGTAAAGCCCGTCCATGTAAAGCGTTTTTATCCCGATGAGGGTATCGAAAGCTATACCGATGCCATTCGCACGGCGATACAGTACATGGAGGTAGATCAAACGGTCCGGAACGTACTGCTGACACACCAGTTCGTCACCGGCGCGGCTACCTGCGAGTCGGAAGAACTCTCTGTAGGTGGCACGGATAATGTAGACGCAGAGGTGTTTGAGGGCTTTGATTATGTGGCGCTGGGGCATCTTCATGGCCCGCAGAATATTGGTTCCAACCGGATACGCTACTGCGGAACGCCGCTGAAGTATTCTTTTTCAGAGTGCGGGCACCACAAGAGTGTTACCGTGGTGGAGCTGGGAGCAAAGGAAAATCTGGAGTTGCATCTCTGCCCGCTGACACCCAGACACGATATGCGCCAGCTCAGGGGGACGTTTGCGGAATTGACAGACAAAGCAAATTACGGCGGTACGGCAACGGAGGATTACCTCCACATCATCCTCACAGACGAGGAAGATGTGCCGGAAGCGGTAGGACGTCTGAGAGTTATCTACCCCAATCTGATGAAGCTCACTTACGACAATACCCGCACCCGCACAAATCAGGTATTGGACAAGGCGGAGGATGTACATCTGAAATCACCGATTGAATTGTTTGCGGAGCTATATGCCAAGCAAAATAACCAACCCATGAGTGATGAGCAGTGTGCCTTCATGCAGGAGCTCATCGAATCCATTAAGGAGGGTGTGGAATGAGGCCTTTGCAACTGACAATGGCGGGATTTGGTCCTTACGCAGGTGTACAGGTGCTGGATTTTGACCGCCTGGGCAGCAGCGGGCTTTACCTGATCACAGGCGATACCGGAGCAGGAAAGACAACGATTTTCGACGCCATCACATTTGCCTTGTTCGGTGAGGCCAGCGGTAATAATAGGGATTCCTCCATGCTGCGTTCCAAGTATGCCAAAGACGATGCTCCGACGTATGTGGAGCTTACCTTTTCCTACGACGGAAAAGTCTATACGGTGAATCGACACCCGAAGTATGAACGAGCAAAGACCCGGGGCACCGGAACCACAACAAAGCCTGCGGGTGCGGAGCTGACCTATCCTGATGGGCGTCAGGTCACCAAAAATGGAGAGGTAGATGCGGCAATCCGCGAGATCATTGGTCTGACGCGGGAACAGTTCTCTCAGATCGCCATGATCTCACAGGGCGATTTCCGCAAGCTGCTGCAGGCGGAAACCAGCGAGCGGCAGAAGATATTTCGGGATATTTTCAAGACCGACTTCTATGTGATGCTGCAAAATCAGTTGAAGGAACGAACTGGAGAAATTAGGACACAACGCGAACAGGCAAGCCAAAGCATCCAGCAGTATATCAACGGGATGACCTGTGACGAGGATTCCGTTTACGCGCTTGATGCACAGAAAGCCAAAAACGGAGAACTTCCTGTAACGGAGGTAATGGAACTGCTTCGAACACTTTTGGCCGAGGATCAAAAGGAAGAATCTCAGTTGGAGGCTGCGTTGGACACGGTGGAGAAGGCGTTGGAGCAGATCACATCGAAGCTGACACAGGCAGAGACATATGAAACCAATAGAGCGGCGCTTGCGGAACGCGTGGCCGAAGAAGCAATGCTGACGGTGGCGTTTGAGACCGCAAAAGCCGCACTGGATGCGGCACAGAAAACTGTTCCGACACAGGAAAAGATTCAGAGCAAAATCGCGGAAATGGAGTTGCTGCTGCCGTCCTACGATGAGTTGGATACTCACTTGGCGGCTCTTGCTGCGGCTCAGACAGATCTGGCGGGGGCACACGCGGCGCAAGAGAGTGCCGCAAAAGAGAAAAACGATCTGACGACCGAAATTACCGGACTGAGGACGGAGCAAAAGGATCTTGCCGATGTGAGCGCTGAGAAGGAAAAACTGGCCGCGCAGCTGCAGCAGCTGGGAGACCGGCAAAAGCAGTTTGTGGATTTTCTTTCTGGCATGGAGGGGCTTGCGCGTGAGCAGGCAGAATTAGCGAAAAGACAAGAAGAATATCTGAAAGCGGAAGAGACCTCTTCTGAGTTGCTGCGGGAGTACGAGGTCAAGGAGCGTGCGTTTCTGCGGGAGCAGGCCGGCATTATGGCAAGTGGTCTGACTGCTGGCATGGCATGCCCCGTCTGCGGTTCAATAGAACATCCTCATCTGGCTGTGCTTGCAGAGGACGCGCCTACCGAGGCGGATGTAAAGAAGGCCAAGGCAGAATACGATAGAGCGCAGGATAAAACAAAGAAAGCCAGCAACAACGCGCAGAAGTTGAAGGGAACTGTCGGTACAACAGAAGAAATACTCACCAAGGAGATCGACAGTCTGATCCCGGGAACCCCACTGGAGGACAGCGCAAAAACAGCGGAGGAGCAGGAGAATCTTCTTGCGGCGCAGATCGAGGGGCTGAATGTGCAGATTGCGGCACTTGCGAAAAAGATGGCGCGGCGAGAGGAACTGGATGTTCTACTTCCGAAGAAGGAACTGCTCTTGCGTGCGGCGGAAAAAACGATCACTGTGAAAACGGCGGAGATCGCGTCTTTGACAGCAAAGACTGAGAGCAGCGAGGTACAGATCCATGCGCTCCGGAACAAGCTGGCATTTTCAGATAAGGCTACCGCCGAGGCGGAGATCAGCAATCTACGGGAAGAGTCGGATAAGCTGCGCCAAAACTTGAAAACAGCGGAAACAGCGTATAATCAAAGCAAGGAAAATCTGGCCGGCATTCGCGGCACCATTGAGCAGCTTCACAAGCAGCTGGAAAACGGAACGGATATAGATGCCGAGCAGCTGCAGGCGAAGAAGGACGAATATGTCTCGCAAAAAGCCGTCGCTATAGCAAAGCAAAAAAACGTTCACGCCAGTATTTCTGCTAACAAGAGTGCGTTGGAGGGCATCTCCGGTAAGGCGGCTGAAATAGAAGTATTGGATAAAAAGTACGCATGGATGAAAGCCTTGTCCGACACGGCGAACGGCTCTGTGAGCGGCAAGGACAGGGTGATGCTGGAGACATATATCCAGACCACCTATTTTGAACGCATTCTGGCGCGTGCCAACATCCGCCTGCAAAAGATGTCCGGAGGTCAATACGACCTGAAGCGCCGCGAGGAAGCGGACAACAAGAAGAGCCAAAGCGGTTTGGAGCTGGACATCATCGACCATATCAACACGACCGAGCGCAGCGTCAATACGCTCTCCGGCGGCGAAGCATTTCTTGCTTCTCTGGCGCTGGCTCTGGGGTTGTCCGATGAGGTGCAGATGTCCACCGGTATCCATCTGGATACGCTTTTTGTGGACGAGGGTTTTGGCTCACTGGATTCCGAGGCCCTCAGCAAAGCGTATAACACACTGGCGGGGCTGACAGAGGGCAACCGTCTAGTGGGCATTATCTCCCATGTAGCGGAGCTGAAGGAGAAGATAGACAAGCAGATCGTGGTGAAAAAAGAAAAGACCGGCGAGAGCCGGGCGGAAATGTGCATATAGAATACAAATCAAAAGAGATGCACCATCCAGATTGCTGGAGAGGTGCATCTCTTTTTGCATTCATGCATTTTGGTTAGTCATACGTCGCAGATATACTCTTTCTACAATAATGCGCACATCCTTTTGTGTTATGTTTTGACCAATTTTTTCGCTCCATCGAATGCGTAAAGTATCTGCGTATTCTTGACGAACACCTTTTTTGCTCATGCCAACAAGCCTATCATCTGTGGAAAGGAAGTCTTCTATTTCCTGCAATGCATTTTTGTAATCAACTTCCCGTTGGCGAACAGCTTCTATTTCTAGTTGCTTTGCTTCGTTTTGTTTCTGGGCGAGCAAAGAAGATAACTTGTTTTCAAAAGCCTTGATAAATTGCTGTTGATCCGGCAACAAAGCACCGCTTCCGTCAGAGTTGTCAAGAATCATAACACCAACTTTGCTACCACAAAATGGAACGTATGCTTCGAATAGAGTTGGCCGAGTTTCACTAATTGTTTTTGCTGCTTGATTTTGTTTAGTGGCCGCACGCTCTAATTCCAAAAAAAGATCGGGTAAAACTGCGCGAAAATGTGAGGAATCAATATGTGAATACTGCAGAGAAGTGACGCGCCAGTCATTTTCAAACTGTGCAAGCAGGTGCTTTTTCAGATCTTCAGTGTCAATTACATGGTCTTCAACACTATCGTAGGTATAATTATAAAAAATGCTCGATAAATTATTTTCTGTACAGAACGAAAGAAAATCACCGAGGTCATCACTGGATAAAATGATGTCTTGATCTACTCGAAGCACATAGTCCGCTTCAAAAGGTACAATACCTAATGCCTTGCATCTTGACAAAAATGCACTCTCGTTGAGTATACTATCCATAACTATCTCCTATAAGACTGCTTTTTCGCACCCGCTTGATATGCTTATCATACCATCTGTGATTTGGTTTTGCAAGACCATACGGAGTCCGCTTGCGTTACTGGGTCAATGGAGCACAAATAGCGGCATCATTCATATCGCAGGTATGGTAATACAGTATAATAGATGAAAGAAGGTATTGATCAACGTCCTCTTTTCTCTATACTTACGACTCCTTCAGCCACCGTCCAAATTCCTCCGCGGTGATGACGCCCTCGTCGCATTTCTTTTTCTGCTCTCTGGCCTGTTCGCTCCAAGAATAGAACTCACTATCGCTGATGCGCCCGGCCTTGATCCACGCGAAGCGTCGCTTGTACTCCCTGCGGTAGACCTTGAACACCGGATCGTCCGCCTGCTTCAGCGTCCACTGCTGGAATGCCCCCATCGCACGGCAGCTGGACTGACCGTCGAGCGGTGTGCGGTCGCAGTACTCTGCGCTGACACGGCCTGTCTGGGCAAAGTACCGCCCGCAGTTTTTGCAGCGACGCACGGTGATATTGCGCTCCACGCAAGTCTGCAAAGAATAGCTGATCATATCCGCCACGGTGTTCGCGT
>UMLR01043249.1_pt1 | contig 12233 bp, 11 predicted proteins | sample 1966741 | NCBI WGS metagenome assembly UMLR01 (sample SAMEA4836207, study PRJEB28245) | human gut metagenome | biome: gut microbiome; material: fecal sample | place: Denmark | collected 2008 | reverse complement strand
CAGGGGGGGGGGAAAAAAAAAACGGAGCCAAGCAAATGGGTGAACATTTAACCAAACATTTATTTAAACTTCAACACCAATAATTACATAAAAAAGAAGAATATAAAATATTCTTCTTTTTTTATGTTTAAATAAATTAAGTAAATACTTAAAATTATTTGTCGTTTAAAGCATCAACTCCTGGAAGAATTTTGCCTTCAATAAATTCAAGGCTGGCACCACCACCTGTAGAAATATGAGTGAAACAATCGCTCATGCCATATTTTTTAGCAGCTGCAACAGTGTCTCCACCGCCTAGAACGCTTTTTGCACCGTTTTTAGTAGCTTCTGCAACTGATTTTGCAACTTCTTTTGTACCTTCAGTGAATTTATCCATTTCAAAAGCACCAACCGGGCCATTCCATAGGATTGTTTTTGAGTTTTTAATAACATCTTCATAGGATTTAACGGTTTTAGGGCCAACATCCAGACCTAACCAACCGTCTTCAATGTTATCTGCATCAACAATTTTAGTGTTTGCATCGTTACTGAAGCTATCGCCTGCAACAACATCATACGCAAGCAATAAATTAACACCGTTCTTTTTGGCTTTTGCTTCAATAGCCTTAGCTGTTTCGATTTGGTCATCTTCACATAAAGAGTTTCCGATTTTTCCGCCATTAGCTTTAATAAATGTGAAAACCATACCACCGCCAATGATTAGATTGTCAACTTTATCAAGAAGATTTTCTAAAACTCCGATTTTAGAAGAAACTTTTGCACCACCAACAATAGCAGTAAATGGGCGCTCAGGGTTGCTCAACAAATTGCCCAATGCATTTAATTCTGCTTCCATTAAAAATCCGCTTACTGCAGGTTTAACTAAATGTGCAACACCAGCTGTTGAACTGTGAGCACGGTGAGCAGCACCAAATGCGTCGTTTACGTACACATCCGCTAATTTTGCAAGAGCATTTGAAACTTTTTCGTCATTTTTTTCTTCACCTTTGTAAAAACGAATGTTTTCCAACATTGCAACTTGACCGTCTTTTAAGTTGTTTACTTTATCCAACACTTTATTATCATCAAATAAATCATCTTGAATGAAAACAACTTCATCGTTTAATAATTCACTTAACCGCTTAACTGCCGGAAGTAAAGAAAATTCAGGTTTCTTTTCACCTTTTGGACGTCCTAAATGAGCTGTTAAAACAACCTTTGCTTCTTTATCTTTTAAATAATTTACTGTCGGCAATATAGCACGGATACGTGTATCGTCTGTTACATTTTGGTTTTCATCCAATGGAACATTAACGTCCACACGAACCAAAACTCTTTTACCTTTTAAATCTGTTAAATCTTTTATTGATTTTTTCATAATAGAATACTCCTTTTTTATCTTTCTATCACAGGTTTATTTTATATCAAAAACAAAATTAAATAAACAAGCTGATTATTGAAGTGAAAGAACATGAAAATCAGATTTTTGTCTTAATTTTTCTTCAATTTTACCAAAGCTCAACAAACCGCAAGTCGCACCAAAATATTCAATTACGCTTGAAGCATTAACAGCTGCATATTTTAAAGCTTTTTTAATATCATTCCATTTTGAATAAGCAGCAACAAATGTTGAAGCAAAAGCATCTCCAGCTCCAAGCGTTGAAACTACATTTGATTCAAAATTTTCACACTTGTAAAAAGTTTCACCATCATAACAGTATGCACCATTTTTACCGTCGGTAATTATTATAATTTGTCCATCGCATTTGAAAAGGGTTTTAAATATTTTCTGTATATCTGGATGTACCAATTGATTTGAGTATGTTTCGTTAAGATTATCAGGTTTTACATCTATTTTAGTAAGCATAATAGCTTCTTCTAAATTCATAACAAGTATTTTTGCAATTTCAAGGGTTTTATTTAAGTGTTGAGCGCATTTTTTTATACTTGTTGTTCCTAAATTAACTGCTACATTAACATTTTTTTTGCAAGCATAAACGCTTAAATCGTCTAAAATGGCTGCTGATTGACCACTAAGCGGCGCAATATATAACCATTTTGAATTTTTTATTGCATCGAAATCAATTTCACGTTCTTTTATTGTTGCGTTTGTACCACGATGGGTCAAAACCGTTCTGTCACCTTGAAAACTTGTTAAGATGATTGAAAAACCTGAAATTTCATTTTCTGTTTTTATAATATTTGTTGTATCTATATTTTTGTTTTCGATGTGTTTAAATATGGTTTTGCTTTGAAAATCATGTCCAAGCTTGACTATTGTGCTTGTTTTATAACCAAGATTTGCGAAATTACAAGCTGTATTAACCGCCCCTCCACCAATATCAAATGAAAATTCATTTATGTCAAGTTTGCTTCCATATGGGAATGACATAAAATCAAGCTTACGGTTAATGTTTGTAACAGAAACAATATTGGCCTCATCAGTTCCTACAAATACATCCAATGTTGCACTGCCTATTGTTATAAAATCGTATCCCATACTTACTAAACCTTTTTAATGTTTCTAAACATACCCTTATATTATATAAAATACAAGATAATGTAAAGGTTTAATCATTTTTATCTTATGTACTTTTTTTAACACTTGAAAATTCTGGTTGTCTTATTCTTGTAAAAAAGATAGTTGTTAAACCCAAAAATGTGCTTGTTTTGTTGTAATCAGTAAAAAAGTTGTCAATGAATGTTCTTAAAAGAATACATATAGGTCTTTTTTATATCTTGAACGTTTTGAAATTTGAGACTTTTACGTTTATCTTTTAAAAAATGCAATAATTAAACATTTATGCTATAATAATATAAATATTGATTCAAATTAGCGATATGTTTTAAGGATAAAAAGGAGAAATGTCCGAGTGGTTTATGGTGACGACCTCGAAAGTCGTTGTGGGATTTAAAATTCTACCGTGGGTTCGAATCCCACTTTCTCCGTTCTTTAAAGCCAATACCACAAAAGGTCTGTGGCTTTTGTATTTTGACACACAGTATAACTAGACACTTAGTTTAATAAATATATTTTCTGTGAATATTATTTTGAATATTTTTTTATAAGCAAGACATATCGTTCATAACATAAACAACAGCTCCAATAATATCTACGCTGTCTGTTTTTAAATCAACTTCAAAAGGCTGATAAATAGGATTGTCGCTTTTTACCAACAATTTTCCCGGCATATATTGAAGTCTTTTTACAAACAATGCGTTTTCAATTCTTATCGTATAAATGCCGTCATTAATATATTCTTTTATTGAACTTTAAAGCCATAATCAAGCAAAAGCCAATCCACGTTGGGGAATGAAATCAACTTGTTGAACATGCGAAGTCCGATATATAAAACCTAAAACAAAAAAGTGTAAAAAAGAAAGGAAAGGATGAACTTCTATGCAACAATAAAACTAAAATCAAACCACGTTGGTGGATGAAGTCAAAAATTAAACACGCGGTAGCCCGTCATATAAAACAAAAAATGTTTTTGCACCTAATTTCGTTAATGTATCATATTAAAGCGCTTATAAAAGAAATCAACTAGTTTTGAAATATCGTTAATTCCTTTTACATGCTGAATAAGGGGGTTTTTACCATATAAAAAGTCATAAAAACTTAGCTGATAATTATTTTGCATAGCAAGATCAAGCCAAAGATTTTCATGAACATGCCCATCGATATATTCAGGTATGTTTTCTTTGAAATAGGACAAACTTTCAAGCAAAACATTTATAAAATTCTTTCTCCCGTTGTATTTCAGATAATTTTTTCTAGGCTTGTAATTTTGAGGATTATTTATTACTTTGTGAATTGTATCTGCAAGTGATTCGGGATTGAAATCTTCCACAAGTTCTCCACTATTTTCATAAAATATAGGGTGTTGTGCTCTTGCCCATTTGTTGTGATCTTTAAAAGCAATTATTGGAGTGTTGCAACTTTGCGCTTCATTTAAAGAACGATTTTTGCCTTCAATTAAAGAAGTCAAAACACAACATTTTGAAGCAGTGTAAAATTTTGGAAGTTCTTTATGGTGATTCACAAAAGGCACAACTTCTATTTCTTTTTTAAAAGATGAAACGAGGTTAAAAAACTTGTCAAGTTCTTTTCTTTGGTCTGAATGCAGGATTGAATAATCCACCGAACCATCATTGTTGCGCTTTATATTCTTCTGACCCAACAGCAAAGCAGTTTTTAAAGTTTTTTGGTATTTTTCTTTGTATATTTTTAAAGCTTGTGCCAACATCGGAAGATTTTTAAACGGATTTGGAGATGATACACATATGACATCAAAAAGCTTTGGAGTGTTCCAGGTTGGAGCAATTATATACTCATTTGTAAAATCCGCATCTTGAAGTGGAACAAAAACAATATCCTTCTTGTTTGGATATTTCTTTTTATAGTATTCTTCGCGTTGCTTGTTTTGATAACAAGTCAAATAAAAATCTGCGTTTTCACACCAAGAATAATTTGACCACATTGTATAAGCCCCAACAAAAAACAAATCTTTTAACTTTGGAAAAAGCTTTAAGATATATGAAGCAGCTTGGGTAAATAAAACACCTTTTGTAAATTTACCTTCATAAAGCAAAGGTGGAATCGGAATAATAAAATCAATCGTCCAATGATATTGAAGTTCATCCTCAAAAAATTCACCTGTGTATGCATCAATATCATCCCAAATTTTTTCAATTGGTTTAGCTACATTTGGATTTTTGAGATATTCATTTGGATAAACACCTTTCATATTTTTTAATGATATTAAATTTTGTAAATATTTTCAACAAAGTTTTACAAAAATTTACAAATATCCAAAACTCTTTAAAAATAAGAGTTATAGACTAAATGCTTATAAAACATAAAATTTGGCGTGTTTTTGAGTTCAAGTTTTACCTTTTTTGATCCGACATGATAAGCAAAGGTATCGTGTTTATGGCACAAAAGCGATAAACAAAAAGGGAAAAAGAAAAGAAAATGGGATTATCGGCAACAAGCTTAAGAATAGCTATGTTGACTGCTCGAAAATCAAGCCTTGAGTTTGAAGGACAGCAGATTAATCAACAGCGTTTGACTTTGTCAAATCAAACTGCTGCCATTTTTAATTCTATGTTGACAATGCAAGTGCCGACGCCGCCTGATCCAAGCGAGTTTTCAAAGATGATTTATACTTTTGACAAAGGCAACGGATTGTCTCAAATTTTGAATGTTGCGCGCAATTCTTCAGGGGCATACACTCACAATGTTACATATAAAGGGCCAAAAACAGACAATGTTTTGATGAAAAAACAATTGAACAATGTCTGGTTCAAACATGAAAACGGCCAAATGTCGGCTGTAATTGATGGTTTGGACTATGCTTTGACTCTAAACGGCAACGAAGACAAATTGAATGAATATTTGAAAACAAAAAACACATATGACAACATAAAAAACGTTGAAACACAAATGCAAGCGTTAAACCAAATGCCCTTGGACCAAGAGCTTTCATCTTCTCAAGCAAAACAATATTTTGAAGCTTTGGGTTTGTCTTCTTATGAAACACCAAGCCCTGGCACGGTTGAAAATGTTAAAATAATGGACGAAGCGTTCAGAAATGTGTATAATTCTGGAAATTATACAGAAAAAGAGGTTACTATTACATATAATTCAACTAGCTTGCCGGAAGGCTTTAAATTAGATAATCAAAAAGATTACATGCTAACATTAAATGATGATACACTAGGCACACTTGAAATGAATGGTGATGATAAACATTATACTTATACTTTGAATACTGATGGATCTGATGGTACAAAATATACTATAACATATAACGTTGAGAAACACTATTGGGAATACGAAACAACAAATGCAACAGATAATGATTTAAGCAGTTTTGGAATAGCTTATAAAGGTACGGTGCTAAAATATAATGTCTCAACAACACCAACAGAAACAACTATGTATGCATCTTTTGAACAGGATAAAGGTTATTCTATTCAAGACTATACTTATGGTGATTTAACAATTTCTAATTGTTCTTATAAGGACGGAAAGTGGTCATATACTGCAAAGCCATCTGGTAATATAAGTTTTAAAAACGGGAATACTGATGTTACTATAACTTCTGGAGGAACATATGACCCAGATGGTAAAGGATGTTATCGTATAAGCGGTACATATCCAAATTTGACGTTTACAAGAGAAGAAGAAGTAAATCGTACAACTATTAATAATGACGATATAACGTCAGTTTATAAACTAGATTGTGATAGTACAACTTTTTCAATTAATAGTATTCAAGAATTAAAAGCTAAAAAATTTACTAAAGATTCTAGTGGTTGTTTTAAATGTAATAGCAATATAAATGGTATAGACATTGAATATTCAATTAATCAAACTGGAATGATGACAGTAATTACTAACGACACAGATAAGATAGTATTTGGTTTTTTCGCTGGGAATAGTGGGTACCAAGGGAAATATAATGGTGGAGCTTATTCATTCAAACAATCACCATCAGATATTACTTCATATTGGTATGATCTTAATATGCAACAAATAGCTCTTAAGGATGATTATTCTATCTATACAGGTGACAATACGCCTAACCTGTCAGGAAGATGGGTTAAAGTTGAAAAAATAGGTGATAAGAAATGGCAATATTCATATCAATTAACAGATAAAGATTCATATTATATTAAGCAAACAAAAATTTATAACGGAGAAACCTATGTATGTGAAAATGGAAGCGATTTTACAAGAACTGATGATAACGGTAATATATATATTTTATCAATTGATAAAGAAGGTAAATGTGGTGAAATTTCTCATCAGATTACCGTTACAAAAACTTTAGCAGATGTCGGTTTAAAAGCATATTATGGCTCCCACGAATTAGATGCTAGTGGCAAATATTACATTGAAAATAATGACAACCATCCTGATGGTATTAGTACAACTAGTTGTCAAATTCAAGATAAATATACATACACTCATACAAACGGCAACGAAGTAGTAGAAGAAAACTACTATGCAGGCCAAAATTCTAAATGTTCTATTGGCAGTACTGGCTTAGAGGTACAAAAGAAAGGAGATGGAACATACAAATTAAACGGTAGAAATTACCCTCCAAATGTTTGTTCAAGTAGTTTCGATAAAAGAACTGAAACACAAATAATAAACGGTGTAACATATTCAGTGACAAATGAATTTGGAGAAAATTACACTATAAAAGCAAGTTTTAAAGCATATGTTTCTTCTTTAAATGAAAATGAAAAATATTATGACTATGACCAAGAAAAACATACTCTAAAACATTTAATTACCAAAAAAGAAGTTGACGAAAAAACAAAACAAGCGACAATCGCCCAAATGCTTCTTCGCAACCAAAACAATCAAAGGGAAGAAAATGACAAAAATATTACAGTCAAAGAAATGCTTGGGTTCTTTGAAGAGGTATTGAAACAGTTTGGAACATTCGGTTCAACATCAAGTTACAAAATAAAACTTGACAATGCCAGAAATGATTATATCACATCTTTGGATGCAAAAGGGATTGAAAACCCTGAAGACAATCAAGCTATATATAATTTTATTGATGCAAACGGAAACAAAGCATATTTATACGTTCCACTTGAATATATAAAAAACGACGGTTTTGTGGATTCAACCTTTGCTTATATGTATGAAAAAACATATTTAGAAGGTCAAAATGAAACAATAAGCCAAAAAGCAAACATAATCTATGATGAAAACGGTCGCATTGTTAAAATTACATTTGACGATGGAACGGTTGTTTTGCCGGAAGTTAAGACCGAACAAGACGATGAAGCATACAATGCTGCAATGGTCAAATATGACTACGAAAAACAGCAATACGACAAAGAACTTCAAGATTGCAACGCAAAAACAGAAATCATCGCGCAACAAGACAAAAGATTGGAATTGAAGCTTAAGTCAATTGATACTCAACACAGCGCGCTTGAAACAGAAATACAAGCTTTGAACAAAGTTTTGGAAACCAACGTCAAATCAAGCTTCGGCTCTTTTAGTGCATAATTAAAAAACAATAACAGAAACACCTTTTGCGTTTCTTAGTCAAATCCCACGTTTTTTAAATGTTCGATTTTTGGATTGTCAAATCCCACGATTGAAATGACATCAAGTTGAAACTTTGAATCTTTTTTGTCGAATTGTTCCAAATAGTCCATCATTGCCATATAAAGTCGTTCCAGCTTTGTTTTGCTTATTGCTTCTAATGGATGACCATATTTTAAGGTTGTGCGGGCTTTCACTTCAACAAAGGTCAAAACATCATTTTTGCAAGCTATGACGTCTATTTCTGCAAATTTTGAAAAATGATAATTTGTTTCAAGTATTTTATAGCCGTGTTTTTCAAGATAATCACAAGCTATTTTTTCCCCGTGGGTGCCTTTTTCGCGGTTGTTAGTTGTCATCTTTTAAATCATCAATATTGGTTATAATTGTTTTCACATTTCCCAAAGCAGTGAAGTTTTTAGGTTCCATTGTGATAATAATTTTGTCAGCATCAATGGAGCGATTTTTCTCAACAATTTTTGCCCTGCCCAAAAATACTATTTTATTAAACTTATTGGTCACTTTGTTTGGAAAAACCGTAACTTTAGGACCATATGCTTTGTAATCATCATAATAAATTGTCACTTTGTTGCTTGCAAGGATTGTGTTTGCAGGTTTGTTATACTGTTGATATTGCGCCCAAACTTCAATTTGTTTTCCATTGTCCATAATCATTTTGGAATATGTGTTGCCAATTGACACAATTTCCTCATTTGAAGCTGTATAAACAAATCTGTCGGCATAGGCTTTGTTGTCTTTTTGGTTTATTTTAGCATTGCCAATCAATTGCATTTTTTTGACGTCACCTTTTTTGTTGACATCAACAATTGCTTTATCACCAAAAGCTACCATGTCCTGATAATGAACAATGACAGAACCGTTAGCTCTCATTTGTTCAATTTGTGTGTCATATTCTTGAGTATCTGCATTTATAATCAAAACAGGCTGATTGTTTACCATTGTAACGCTTTGTGTGTCGCCGCTTGCTTTGACAACTTTGTTTAATAGTGAAGCTTTTATTATTTTTGCTTTAATTTCACTTTTTTTATTTCCGTTTTTTTGGTATGCATATGGGCTGTCTGGGAATATAGCTTCTTCAAGTTTGTTTGTTTTGGGGTTTATTTTCCCCACCGCTCGAGGGCCAACCAAAGTCATATCGTTCATTTTGACTTTTACATTTCCTTCCAAATTGATTTGATTATTTTGCAAATCAAGCTCTTGTTTATTTGCATCAATAACCAAATTTCCCCCGACTGCAACATTTATTGTCAAAAAAGTCAAAATAAATATATATATAAATTTTTTCATTTTAAAATATTCCCACTTTTACCCTTGCTATACACTTTTGTTTCAACATTGCCAATGACTTTAAACAACGTCATATTATTAGTTAAGACTGCTTTTTTTGATTTGATAACAAACTCATTTGGTTTAATGATAACAACATCATCCTTAGCTTTGACATCTTTGTCCTTGCCTTCCCATTCCATCAAATTGGCATGTATGGATGTTCCGTCTTTATAGACAATATAGCTGTCATTGTATAGGATTACCTTTTTTGTTTCAGTGTCGTAAGTTCCACGAGTTGATTTTCCGGAAGCTATAACAGCTCCGTTTTGATAAAAATTAGCTATTATGTTTGTTAAAATAATGATTTTGCTGCCACTTTCATACTCGCCTTTATCTGCATATAGTTCCCACAACTTTTGTCCTTCTTTTGTTTCGGTAAGCAAAAGGCTATCAATGGAAACGACTTGCTTTTCTAAATCGTTTGATGAGATGTCACGTTTTATGCTTTTGGTAATAATGTTTGCAGCAACAAACGCCCAAATGCATGCTATAAATATTATAAGCAAAACACTAACAAGGGCGACTTTTCGTTTTTTAATGCGTTTTTTTTTCTTTTTCATTGTGTCATGATTTTAACATAAACCTAATTTTATTTCTAATACTTTTAATATTATCAGAAATTTTTAAATATTTCAGGTTTTAGTTTATCAACGATAAAATCATATTTTTGACGATTGTTAATGTATAAATATCCTAAAACAGCTTCAAAAGCGGTTGCGTTTCTGTGAAGGGTTTGGTTTATTCGTCGTTGTGAAGAAGTTTTTATGTTTCTTGCACGTCTTAAAATATCAAGTTCCTCTTCATTGAGCAAAGAGCTCAACAATTCCAACAAATCGTTTTGAAATTGAGCATTCACAAATTGTACGGTAAGCTTGTGAAGTTCGTTCAGTTTTCCTGTTTCACAAACAATTATTTCACGAACGACAAGCTCCCATAAAGCATCGCCTAAATGTGCATAACCTTTAATATTAATCATTTTTTGCTACAACTCATTTTCGCAAAAATCCAGTTTGTATATTGGTTTAACACGAACATAATAGTCTTCGGTGAGTTCTTTTAATGTTGTCTCAATGTTTTTTATTGCTTGAAGTTCTGTTTTTCCAAAAGCTATTATGTTTTTTATAAAGCAATTGGCTAAAAATCCACATCCTCGGTTATCCCTGTATATTAAAACGGGATATTCAATAAATTCCATAGTCTTTGTCATATTTGTCTCTTTATAAACTCTCTTACCTTTTTATATATCGGCAGATTTTAAAAATACTTTAATAAAATGTTAAAAAATGTTATGATGATATTTATGAACATATTATTTATTGATGACAATTATCAAATGGAAATAAAAAATAATATGGATTATGATGACCGTAAGTTAAAGGACATAATTGACGGCATTGAAGGGCTTGGACATATAGTTGATGTTTTGAAGCCTAATTTCTTGTTGAAACAAATTTATAAAAAACAAAAATTTTTTACAGATGGAATTTATGACCAAAATTATCGTGTAATCTTTAATTATAATTTTTTGACTCCCATGCTTTTAGCTGTTAAAGACAAAATAATAAATGACGTTGAACTTGAAAAATATGATGTTATTGTGGCAACTTCCTTTTTTGGAATTATGTTTGCTGAAAAATTAAAAAGAATTTCACTTAAACCAACTGTATATATTTTAAATGAGTTTGAGTATAAATTTTTAACATTCTTTTTTAAATTTTTACCGTTCAAACTGAGGCTAAAAAACGCTTATCGATATGCAAGACTGATTGCTTGTTCTTCATCTGTTATTATAAAAAAAATAAAAAAACAAAATCCACAAATGAGGCACAAACTTTTCTTTGCATATCCTTGTATTTCTCGTGATTTAATTATAAGTCGCGATAATATGCTTGAAAAATTAAAAAGTTTTAATGAAAGAAAACAAGTCTCAATTGTCACTTCTTATAATATCCAAACCAAATTTGACTTGGCAAACATTTTAAAAAGTGTCGAAAAACTTGATTTAGTCAATTGGGACTTAAAAATTTTGTACAAAGATTCCATAAACTCCAAAGTTGAAACATTGTGTGAAAAGCTTGGAATATTGGAAAAAGTTCAATTTGTCAAAATTGAAAATGATTTTGAACTCGATAATATATTTGAAGAAGCAAATTTATTTATTTCGTCGGACAAAAGTAAAAATTTCATTATTTTATATTTAAAAGCCATGGCAAAAGGTGTAATCCCATTATGTTACAAAGATACAGGCGCTGATGGAGTCATAACTAACGGCATAAACGGATTTATTATTAATGATTACAAAAAAGAATTCGCAAATCTTCTGAATTACATTTGCACACTTGATTATGATGTCTTGGCCAAAATAGTTTCAAATATTCATAAAACGGTATACAAATATACAAACGAACGCCATGTCCTTAATTTTACCGATAAATTATATAAAATTATAGACATAGACAGTCAAAAAAAGTGTTAATATTTTTTCATTAAGTTTTGCAAAGATAGATTTTTCTTTTGATAGTATGGGGCATGGTTAATTGTAAATTTTTTTTTATATTTCTTAACTTGATGTCGAAATTTTTGTGATTATAATAAAAATATAGTTTACAGGAATTGAGGTGATGGCCAGTAAAAGCAGCCGTTTCAAGGGCTTGTTTTGTTGTGAGAAAATTATGTATTTATTATAAAACAAATGACATTTGATTTAATTATTATTAAAATTTTATAAAAAGATTACATGGAGGAGGAAATAAAGAGGATATTTAAACATTTTTATGTGAAATTTCCTCTTTATTTATTTCAGCTTTTATATAACGGGCTTCGC
>UMLR01012576.1_pt1 | contig 12303 bp, 10 predicted proteins | sample 1966741 | NCBI WGS metagenome assembly UMLR01 (sample SAMEA4836207, study PRJEB28245) | human gut metagenome | biome: gut microbiome; material: fecal sample | place: Denmark | collected 2008 | reverse complement strand
TTATCGATCAGATCCAGCTTTCCAACTCCGCTTCTTGCAAGAGCTTCACACACGTATCCACCGACACCACCGATACCAAATACTGCAACGCGGGCGCCTTCCAGCCTGTTCATTGCTTCCTTACCTAAAAGCAGTTCTGTTCTCGAAAACTGTGTTAACATTCTCGGTTCTCCTCTTCTATTCCTCTTACATAAATGTTCCGCCACCCGGACCGCCTCCCAGGCACAGTCCGCCACTGTTACAGCAAATATTGCACATCAGATTGGCAATACATAGTTTCACACACCAGCTACTATTATAGGTTCCCGGATATCCGTACATTGTCTGTCTTGTCTGATACCAGTTTCCGCCACCTTCCAGTTGTTGAAGTAACATCTGATACTGCATATTCTGTGGTTCCAGACGAACTGCTTCTCTCGCATGTTCCAATGCAGTCACGTTATTTCCTAATCCGGAATTCGCCGATGCGCTGTAGAAATACCATCTTGCACTATGCTGACTGATTCCGTCAAGTACGTTAAGAGCCTCTTTATAATGTCCGCTTCGTATGTAATTAGCTGCCGCATTCAGATGTGCATCTTCCTCACTCATCCCGGAAGTTCTACCCGTACTTCCTGCTGAACCATATCCATAAGAACCAAAACCGCCGAATCCTCCAAACGGGTCGTAACCTCCATAACCTGAACCATCACTCGAACCATATCCGGAAGTATATCCTTTTTCGCGTTCATCCATAATCTGCTGATAAGCCTGCTGCACTTCCTTAAACTTCGCCTCAGCCTCATCTTTCTTCGGATTATTGATATTCGCATCCGGATGATACTGTCGGCTCAGCTTTCGATAAGCTTTCTTCACATCTTCATCCGTAGCATTCCTGTCTACACCTAATATACTGTATGGATCTGACATCCTTCCTATTTCCTCGTTCTTTCTCTTGCCTTTATTCTAACAAACAGTTACTGTTCACACGATGTGCGACCAGCAACACTTGAATATCATAACAGATTGCTCGTCTCCAGTAAACCTGTCAACTCTTCTTAATAAATGTTGTTCCACATTTCGGACAGCGAATCTCAATCTTTCCCTTTCCTTTCGGAATACGAATCTTCTGTTTGCACCCCGGACATTTATAAATATGATATACCTTTCTTTGCGCCAGACTGTTCTTCTGCTGCTGAATATAAGTCCTAATCTTGTATGTCTTTGCAAGATACTTCTGATTTTCCGCATATCGTTTAGATACATTTTTGGAGAATATACGGAAATAACAATAAATGATCAATATCCATCCAAGTAAATAGAATAATGATCCTGCCCTTCCTCCTGCAAAAAATGAGGATAAGAGCACTACTATCAGTCCCCCAATAAGCAGAGCCTTAGAGAACTGATCCAATCCATACCTTCCCTGCATAAAACGTAAAAACTTTTCTTTCACACTAATCCTTCTTTCTTAAATTAATCCGCCTGCAATCTTCCATCACTCTTTACAATAACAGTATCTTGTCATGCATTTCTTGAGTTAAGTTTTTCACAAAAATAATATGTGCTATATTCTGCGCTGTTTTCACTCAAAAGTCAATTAAATAAATATAAAATGTGGTAACTGTCCAAAGGAAACGCACCGAATTTTCTTCGTTTTCTCCAAACAGTTACCAGTCTTTATTGATTCAATATATTATTACAGATTTCATCCGAGATCAGGTACACGATCCTGGAATCATTCATCATGACATATCTGTCTCCACTTCCATTTTCTCCTCCGATGTAAAGCGTCATGGTCTGATCTTCATCATCGCTTGTATAAGTAACTTCTACTGTGATTCTGGAAGTATCATCCAGACCATACCCTGCAAGATCCGCATCATCTACAGAATAATCCGCCGCCTCTGACAGCTTCACAGCACCAAGTCCTCCGGCTACTGCTGCAACATCTTCTTCCTGATCTTCATTTTCGGAATCATAGGTGATTGTCTCACCGTTCTGTGTGATCACTTCTTTTTTCAGATTTCCACTTCCGATACTTGGATAAGTATCCAGCTGAGCAATCTGATCCAGTTCTGTCTGGATATCATCCAATGAAGTCGCCGGAATTGTATAAACCTTTTCCGTATCGTCCACTGTCGCATAGTAATCATTTCCGGTCGCATTCCCAACCTTGATTGTTGTCACAGTTCCATCTTCATCTGTCAGTGTAACTATATAAGTCGGATGATCCAATCCATATTCTTCCAGCGCATCCGCATCCTCAAGTTCTCGATCCGCACTCAACTGTCCCATGGCATCAGCCACTGTCTTCGGATAACTCTGACGCAATGGAAAATCTTTATCTGCGGTATAGTACCAGGTATCTCCGTCTTTCTCAAAATTCATTTCACCCGTACCAAGATCATATTTTACCCCGGTAATCTCTGAGGTCTTCAGGTCTGTCACTTTCACCGTTTCTTCTTCCTTGGAATCCTGCTTCTTATTCCATGTGCTTAAGGCAAAATAGAGGATAAGGAGCAACACCAGAACACCGATCAGAATCACTGGCCCTTTCTTTTTCTTCATTCTAATTTTCTTCCTCCTTAAGCTTTTCTTCTTCTGAACCATACGCTGAATCCGGCGATCAGAATCACTGCCGGGATTCCAAAGATTACAAGAAGGCTGAACAGACCGGCATGCTGTATCGTATTATACTCTGTTCCAAGGCTCTTTGCCTCGATGGACAGATTCTGTACTCCGTCAAAGTTTGCACTTACTGCATTCATAAAGATCTGTGTATTCTCAAGCTGTGAAAATGCATCTGTAATATTCTGATCGATCAGACTTCCTGCGGAGATCACCGTCAGACGGGCTTCTGTTGTACTGCTTTCCTCAGAATCTTCCGTACTTTCACTATCATCAGTTGTTGTATCTGTTGCCTCGGCATCTGAACTATTCGAAGAAGAATCATCTCCCGAAGAAATTGTCTCTGTTGCGACAACTCCAAGTTCATACGTTCCCTGTTTCTGTTCGGACTCTGTTACTGCGTATCCATTTTCCGATGTCTCCATGAATGCACTTGTTGTTATCGTATCTCGTGTCGGATCTGTCAATGTCATTCCATGTGCATTCGTCAAAAGCACCATCTGAGAACTGATTCCGTTCGCAAGATCACCGGATACATTCAGCTGTGGGAAGATATAATATGGCTGGTTCTGATAACATCTTGTCGGATCCGCAATATAACCATCTACACCTTCAATTCCATACACCTTCAGCACACTTGCCAGATTTGGGAAATCCGTCAGAGAGGTATCCCCAAGCAGACACATCACTTTTCCACCTGCTGCCAGATAATTTGTCAGAAGTGTCACTTCATTTTCTGAAAGGTCATTCGTCGGTGCATTCATAAGCAGAAGATCACAATCATCCGGAATGGAATCTGCCATTAGAAGATTCAGTTCTGTCAGCGTATAATTGTTTTTACTCATCAAGTCTGTAACTGTAGATGACAGTTCCGCCTCTCCATGTCCGCTTACTTTATAGATTGTCTTCTGCACATCACTTGTCACATAATTCACCGCACTTGCCAACTGGCCATCTCCGTCAAATTCTGAATAAGATGCATTTCCTGAATAATAATAGGAAGACGTATCCATAACAAGAATCTTGTCAAAAGAAATAGTTGTTGTCTTTCCTGTTGCTTCACAAGATACAACAATTGTATTTTCGGATGCATTATACTCTGTCAATGCTGACGGATGCAGAACCGGATCGATCCACTCAACATTGATCTTATCTGAAAGTGCTGCATATTTACTGATAAATGTCTTAATCCTGTCATCCGTGTCTTTCTTTACCGCAAGAACTTTCATATCGACTTTATCATTCAATCCGCTCAGCAGATCCTTTGTTGTATCTGAAATTTCATAAATCTTTGTACTGCTCATATCCAGATTGCGATAAGCTTCCGGGATCTGTCCGATTACCAGATTGAACACAATAACAATCGCGATTACAAGTACTGTCAGCCCCACACTGTAAGATCCGTGCTTTGTACCGGAGGTGTGGAACATCCCTTTGATCTTTCCTGTTGTTTTCTTTCTTCTATCCACTTTCATGCCCTCCTAATTCCAACGTCTCTTCTGGATTGCCTGTACTGTCAGGAACACAAAGACTACGATCAGTGAAAGATACAGCGCGATTCCTGTTATATCTACAATACTGTTCGAAGTGATATCCGTAAATACATCTGCAAGTGCCAGTCTTCCAAGCATCTTTGTCAGCAGATTTTCATAAAGACTTGATTTCACAAAGTACACGACCACACCGGCGATCACACCAACTGCTTCGATCACACCGGCAATCACTATATTTCCTGTCATCTGATAAATATAAACAACAATCAGAGTCAGAATGATAAGCACACCGACCAATCCGCTGACTGCACTGCTTGGAAGCATGGAAAGAATTCCATTCCAAAGATACAAGATAAGCAGAATACCAAATGTACTGATAAATGCGATCATCTGACTTTCTGTCAGAGCAGACAGGAACATGCCGATTGCCGCATATACACAACCCAACAGGAAGAATACCCCGATGGATATGTAATCTACTTTCAGATATGCAGTTCCCTGTGCCTTAATGATTAATGGGAACGCACAGAAGATCACATTCGGGATTCCAATTACCGTTACCATTGCAAGATATTTTCCAAGCACAACCTTCCACAGACTGACCGGAGCTGTCAGAAGCAGCTGATCCGTCTTATTTTTACGCTCTTCTGAAAAACTGCGCATCGTGATCAGCGGAATCCCTACGATAAATACGATCAGTGTACCTGAAAGCGTATAGGAAAAGTATGGATATCCGGCTGTCAGGTTATATGCCATAAAGTAGATTCCTGTAAATGCAATAAGAAATGCAATAAACACGCATCCCACCATAGACTGAAAATAGGAGCGTACTTCTCTTTTATAAATCGCCAGCATCTTTCATGTCCTCCGTTTCCTTCTTCTTCGCCTTTTCTGTATATTCTTCTGCTGCCCTGTCACTCTGCGTCAGTTCCATAAAGACATCTTCAAGACTTACCTGCAGCGGATTCAGTTTCAGCAGTGGCTGATGATTCTGTGCAAATGCCTGAAATACTTTCTCACGTATATCTGTATTTTTCTTCTCCTGAATCTGAGCCCATGTGATTCCATTTTCCAGATACTTTGTAGAAATACTTCGAATTCCATCTACTGTCTCAAGAATTCTTCGAACTTCGTCCGGGCTTGCTTTCGTCTCGATCTCAATAAGATCAGAATCTCCCAGATTCCGTTCCAGGTTCTCCGGTGTGTCACTTGCGACCAGTTTTCCTTTGGAAATAATCAAAATATAATCGCAGACTTCACGGACTTCCGCCAGAATATGAGAACTCAGGATCACCGTATGTTTCTTCGCAAGCTGACGGATCAGTTCACGGATCTCTATGATCTGTTTTGGATCAAGTCCGACACTTGGTTCATCAAGAATAATAATCTCCGGAAATCCAAGCACTGCCTGTGCCAGTCCGACTCTCTGACGGTATTCTTTCGACAGATTCCTGATCAGACGGTTTTCCACTTCCCAGATCTTCACCATCTTCTCTACTTCATTGATAGACTCTTCTCTTTTATTCTTAGCGATTCCTTTCAACTCCGCTACAAATTCCAGATATTCACGAACTGTCATCTCCATATACAACGGTGGCAATTCCGGCAGATAACCAATCTGCTTTTTCGCCTCCTCAGGTTCTTTCAGAATATCATGTCCATTAATCAGTACTTCTCCTTCGGTAGCACCGAGGTATCCTGTCATAATATTCATCGTTGTTGATTTTCCCGCCCCATTCGGTCCAAGAAAGCCGTAGACATGCCCTTCCTCTATTGTGAAGTTCAAATGATCTACTGCTGTATGATTTCCATACTTCTTCACAAGATTCTTTACTTCTATCAAAGTCTTACCTCCCTATATTTCTTCCAGTCTATATCTATGCAGACAAACCGAGATTTTTGACCTTTCAAAAGTATCAGGATTCTGTGAATGTTTTGTGTTATAAATGTGACAGTTCTATTTCTTACAAAAAGAACAAAGCACTCTCTGCATTGTTCCATATAAGAACCAACACAAAGAATGCTCCTTTTTTACTTTTCGTATTCCTTACAAACCAGATCTGCAATGATCTGCTGCCCCTGAGAATCCGGATGTACTCCGTCTTTCTGCAGATGAGATATCACAGATGACTGATACACATCCGCAACTTCATAATCGTATTTTCCCGCACGTTTTTCAATGATTGCGTTCATATTTTCAATAATGTCTTCTACAATTTTATTCAGCGTAGATGGAAGCTTCATATTTCCTGCCGGATTATAAATTGTAGTCACGATCACTTTTGCATCGTCCTTTTTCAATGAATTGACTGTCTTCATCATCTGGATCCATTCTTTTTCAAAGGAATTATAATCCCAGTTGTTCAACGCGTTGATCGCACTCAGCACAAGCAGCGGATTCTTCTTTACAGACTCTTTCAAAGATGCAAGTGCCTCATCCGCACTTTTAAATTTTGTATCTGTCTTCAGGATTTCCTGAACCACACGCTTACATTCGTTGAGCAGGTCATTCGAACCAATTGTTATAAAAATAACATCTGCTTTTGAAAGATTCGTCTGCACATCCTGCTTTGATAAATACTTTTCGTTCAATCCTGCTGTATCAAGACCTGTTCTTGCATAATTGTGATAAATATATCTGCACCCTTCGCTATATGCTATTTCCTTTGCTGCCAGACTTCCATAATTCTCCATCCAGGATTTATCGCAAGTGTAACCTTTCGCAATACTGTCTCCAAGTACTGTGCAATAAAGCTGATGTGGGCGTGCTGTTTCCTCCGTATTTTCTGTTCCGGATACCGGAAGAGTCCCTGTCAGCAGCATCCCTGCGCTGAGCAGAACTGCCAACATCCTTCTTCCGTATCTTGAAATCCTTCCTTTTCTTTCTCTCATTCCATTTTGTTTCATTTTCCGCACCTGCCTGTATTCTGTCCTTCTTCGTAGCTGTCCCTATTATTGCCTTATGCTTTTAGATTTCCCATTTTGCCTGACTTCCATGCTCCGTCTTTGTAATATTTAATTTCCAGTCAATCTGCTCTTTCAATTCATTTACATGAGAAATGATTCCAACCAGTCCTTTCTCTCCTGCAAGTTCTTTGAGAATCTGAATTGCACGGTCTCTTGATGCATCATCCAGAGATCCGAATCCTTCATCTACAAACATCGTCTCCAGACTTACAGCTCCCGCCGTATTCTGGATAATATCTGCAAGTCCCAATGCCATTGATAAGGCTGCCATGAAGGATTCTCCTCCTGAGAGAGACTTTACATCTCTGACAGAATCTGTCACCAGATCATAGACATCCAGATCAAGTCCGGCCTGTCCCTGACTGCTCAGATCCTGAATCTCCCTGCACTGTAAAATAAATTCATTTGATGTCATCCGCGCTAGCCTGCGGTTTGCCGCCTGAATGATCTGCCGGAAATAAGTCCGCTGTACATACGTCTCAAAATCAAGTTTCACACTGCCGCTCAAATTGCCATTTGCAGTCTTGCTCAGGTTGGAAAGTACCTCATATTCTTTTCGCAGAGCTTCCTGCGAAGAAAAATATTGTTTCAGATTCTTGTACGCATTCTGGTTACCTGTCCATCTGCTGTGAAGCTGCATCTGATGATCCTGTTTTTCTTTCAACAGATGTTCTACTTCATTTCGCTTTTCTATCTCCTGCTGCGGATCTTCCCGCTTTTCGCCTGCAGTCTGTTCCTTCAGCATCTCGATCTTTGCCTTTTTCTCTAACAGCTGACGGTCATGTTCTTTCACTTCTTTGTCTTTCTCCCGCCACCCTTCGATCCACTGTTTCGCCTCACGGAATTCTTCCTGTGAAATAAATTCCTGTCGGCTGATCTCCTCTCGGAACTCTTCCCGCTCTTTTACAAAACGCTTCTCAAGTTCTGCCTTCTGGCCTCGAAGTCCCTCCAGTTTTCCTGCCTGACGTCTGCTTTCCTCCGTCATCTTACGGCACTGTTCCTGTGCCTGCTTTGTTTCATTCTTCTTCCGATCCAGTTCAACCTGCATCTTCTGAAGCTCTTCTTTCACCTGCTCTTCTTTCACAGGATTATCTCCGAGAATACGTTGTTCTGATTCAAGCTGTGCTTTACATATCTGAAACTTTTCCTGCTGCTGTATTCTTTTTTGTTCCAGCAGATCACGTCTTTGCTTCAGTTTCTCTACCGTCTCTTTATCCGGTGCTTCTCCGGAAATCTTTGCCGGATGCGGATGTTCTACTGATCCGCAGACCGGACATGGAATACCTTCCTGTAATTCCTTTGCCAGGATTCCCGCCTGCTCCTGAAAGAATTTCGCATATGCTTCCTCATACTGAGCTGATGCTTCCTGACAATTCTGTATACATCGCTGCATTGCCCCTGTCTGATTTTCATATTCTTTCGAATACTTACGCACATTTGCGTAATGTGGAAGGAGATCCGATAACTGTGAAATTCTTTTCAGCATTTCAGGTTCTTCCTTTGCAAAAACTTCTTCCAATTCTTCCGCTTTTTCTTTAACCTCAGAAAGTTCCTTTTCCTGTTCCTTCTGCCATACAGTAATCTGCTCGATCTCGCCCTGTATCTGCCGCACGGATTTCGCTGTTCGAAGAGCCTGCACTTCCAGATGTCTCGCCTGCTCTGCCCGGTGTCCAAGCCCTGCCTGAACCCGACAGGTTTCCATCTCTTCCTTTTTTGCATTCAGAATACTCAGCTGCTTCTCTTCCATTTCCAAACGATCAAATATCTTATTCTTCTCTTCTTTCTTCTGAATCAGCATTCGAAGTGTTTCTGACTGTTTCTTAAGTTCCTCTGATTCTTTCTTTAAGACTTTTCCACAACTTTCTTCATATTCGAGAAAGTTTTTCACAGCCTTCAGAACCTTTTCCCCTTCCGGCATGGATAACTCACAGAGTTCTTTCCACTGGTCTGCCAGATCCTGCTGCTCTGTGTCCTCCGATTCCACACGCTCCATCTCACGCCGAATGTCTGATTCACTTTCCTTCAGCGCAATATACAGATCTTTTCCTTTTTCTTTCAGTGCTTCCTGAATCCGCCAGTAGATCTGTGTCTGGAAAATCTGTGAGAAGATTTTTTTACGTTCTTTCGATTCTGCATGAAGAAGCTTTAAGAAATCTCCCTGCGCAATCATGGCAATCTGTGTAAACTGTCCCGCATCAAGACCAATGATTTCCTGAATCTTCTGGTCTGTCTCTCGCTTCTTCCCCTGATATTCCCTTCCGTCCGGAAGAAGGAGACTAACCTTCGCTGTCTCTTTCACATACCGGAGGCTTCCATCTGCTTTTCTTCTCTTCCCTACCCGGAGATATTCCGGATTACGGCGCACGGTATATTCCTGTCCCCGATAAGAAAACACATATTCAACATAAGTGTCTGTATCCTCTGATGCATACTGGCTGCGCATCATATTTCCATCTCTTCGTCCACCACTCGTCCGGTCATACAGTGCATACATGATTGCATCAAAGATAGTTGTTTTTCCTGCACCTGTATCTCCGGTGATCAGAAATAATCCGCTGTGAATCTTTGTAAAATCTATCTCCTGGACGCCCGCATAAGATCCGAATGCGGACATCGTCAATCTCACCGGTCTCATACGTCTTCCCCTTTCACTTCACTTAGAATCTCTCTTAAGATCTTTTGTTCCTGCTCAGACATTTCCTGCCCCTGCATCTCTTTGTAAAAATCACAAAATGTTTCAAACGGAGTACCGATCCGTATCTGTTCTTCAGAAAATTCCAGCTTCTGTCTCGTCCTTTCATTATCCATCCGCACTTCGAGGATATGATGGAACTTTCTCTCCAGCTGTTCCTTCGGTTTGTACGGATCAACCTCATCTGTCAGCGTTACACTGACATAATCTTCGCTCCCGGTTCCGTCCTCCGCTTCAAGGATCTCTTCCAGAGTTCCACGCAGTTTCCGTACATCACGAAGCGGATGTAACGGCAGCTTCTGAATCTCCGGCTCGCTCCCCTTTTCTTTCAATTCGACTACATGAAGTGTCTTCTTCTGATTTGCTTCACTGACTGAATATTTCAACAATGTTCCGCAGTAACGGATCTTCTCCTGTCCGACTCTCTGTGCTCCATGTAAATGTCCAAGAGCCACATAGTCAAACTCCTGTACTACGGAAATATCTACATTATCAATGCCTCCGACAGATAATACTTCTGATTCACACGTTGTTGGAGTCTCCCCTTTCCCTGTATAAAACTGATGGGAGACCAGTACATTTCTTCTGGAAAAATCAATCTTCTCCCTCTCCAGAAGTCCTTGTACAGCTGCCGTATAACTCTCCGGCACATCTCCGCCAAAGATTTTACGCACATATCCCGGCTTCAAAAACGGAAGCAGCCAAAAATCCACTTCACCAAACTCATCCGTCAAAGTAATCTTTTTCAGACGATCTGCTTCTTCCTCCGGTGCCTGCCCCGCAATATAAATCTGATGACTTCCAAGCAAACGGCTGGCATAATCAAGCCGCTGTGCCGAATCATGATTTCCCGATATAATAAGCACCGGAATCACCGGTTCAATCTTAGCCAAAGCTGTCAGAAATTCATCAAACAAGCTGACGGCTTCTGCTGATGGCACGGATTTATCATAGATATCTCCAGCGATAACAATTGCATCCGGATGTATAGACTCTGCATATGAAAGAACCTCCGCAAGGATATGTTCCTGATCCTCCCGGAGGTTATAGTGATGTAATTGCTTTCCTATATGCAGGTCTGATAAATGAAAAAACTTCATATCATCACCTCATTACAGTAAATTTACTTCTTTCCCGGATTCTTCCAGATCCAGATTGCTGCTACAATACCAAGCATATACAGAATGTTCACAAGAACGACCGGATTATCCTTCAGTAAAGCGACAACCGCTACAATTGCTGCAAGTATCGCCGCAAGCTGAAGCACCTTGAGAAGCTTCTCATTCCGGCTCTGTCTTGCTTTCTGTAAGCATTCCAGTCTGCGCTGTTCCAACGTCAGATATTCCAGCATATCCTCCGGTCGAATCTTAGAAAGAATCACTTCTTCTCTGGAAAATTTCTTCTCCCCACTGCGGTGGAAAATACTCTTGATCTGATCGATCTTTTCCTTCCGGTTCTGCGGATCTTTAACCGCCTGCTCGTACTCTTCCTCAGCTGCACGATCCTCCACAGTCTCTTTGTAATAATCTTCCAGCTTCTGCGCCGGTTCTACCGGTGGCTGTAAAGGATGTGTTGGTTCCGTATTCACCGGTGGTATCGCCTCTGTCTTCACTGGCGGAATCTCCTCCGCATCCACCGGCTGCTCGACTATTTCTGATGTATTCACTTTATCTATCACTTTATTTTCTTCAGACACTATAGTTCTCCTTTTATCTTCTCCGCATTAATCCTGAAAATGATACCTGCTCTTCATATATCAAGATGTTGGGGTCAAAAGGTATTTTGACCCCTATGATACACGGATTGCTTCGCATTTCATGCTCTCGCAATCCTAAAACACCTCAAATCCGCTCATTTTTCTACGAAAAATGGCTACTTTTCGGTGTTTTTCGGGTCAATAAGTCATGCTTTTTCATGCAAGCAAGAAACGCATGAGCTTTTGATCCTTGTATCATATCAACATATAGATTATAGCAAATTCACGAAAAATATACAACCAACAGGAAATGGACCTAGTGTCGATTAATAGTTACTGTTGCTTCTCCGCTCCCGGAAGTTTCACCATCTTCGGTGCATGCTTCAGCGCCGGAATGATCTTTGCGATCAAATCAGATGTACGAATCTTCAAGCTGGATGTGTTGATGCACGGATGACAGCCAAAATACGGATCTTTCATTATATCCTCATCGATCAGAAGCTGCACTTTCCCCTCTGTATCATTCATAAGTCCCATAACGCTGACAGATCCCGGTGTAATATCCAGATACTTCTCCATATACTCCGGCTTTGCAAAGGAAAGTCTGGCAGAACCGATCTGTGCCGACAGATTCTTTGTCTTGAATGGCTTGTCACCCGGCATCAGAAGCAGATAAAAGTCTGTTTCCTGTCGATTGCAAAGGAACAGGTTCTTGCAGATTGCGGTTCCATCTCCAAGTGTTCTATCGATCTCTTCACAGGCTTCCATCGTCATTGCCGCCTCATGGTCTACTCTCTGGTATTCCACACCAAGCTTGTCGAGGAAATCATATACCCTGATTTCCT
>UMLR01070364.1_pt1 | contig 12346 bp, 10 predicted proteins | sample 1966741 | NCBI WGS metagenome assembly UMLR01 (sample SAMEA4836207, study PRJEB28245) | human gut metagenome | biome: gut microbiome; material: fecal sample | place: Denmark | collected 2008 | reverse complement strand
CAATTTCCTTTCTGACCGTTCCCTTATCAGTCTCCTGAATAAAGCGTTTCACCGCTTCATTACTGCTAGTATTAGACCAGTAATTCTGTGGCTGCGCCATATTGTTTATACGCAATTCATCACAATAATTTATCACATCCCAGGGACAGTAAACCTCTACATTTCCAAACCGATATCCGTCATACCACATTTTTATTTCATCATAATGCTCAGAAAGTTCATAATATTCCAATATATTCTTTACATCACTGTCCGTAAATCCAAAATATTCATCAAACTGTACATCTGCCACTGACAAAACTTTCAGATTATTTAATCCTGTAAAAATACTCTCCTTTGAGATACGCATGCAGCCTGTAAGCACAGCAAACTTCAGACTGTCATTTGTTTTTAATGCATTTTCAAACAAGTTACGGATCAGCAGAGTCATTGAATTGTAATATCCCAATTCAAATGCTTTCGCCAGAGGCACATCATATTCATCAATCAATAAGATAACTTTCTGACCATGATGTTTCTCCAGAAGTTCTGACAGAATCCTCAGACTGCTGCACAGAACAGATTCCTTCATATCCGGCAGAAGCAATGATTTGAACGCATCCTTATCATATTCTGTCAAACGTTCACTTTCCAGTAAATACTGGAATCTACGCGCCTCGCCATTCACAATCTGAATTGCCATATCACAGGCTTTTTCATAAGTTTGCGCGCTGATACTCTTCAGGGAAATAAAAATCACAGGGAACTTTCCCATGTATTGTTCGCAAAGATAAACTTCTCTGGAAATTCTTGTGTCTCTAAAGCAATTCTTATCACTGTTTAATTCAAAGAATGCTTTCAGCATACTCATATTCAGTGTTTTACCAAATCTTCTCGGACGTGTAAACAGATTCACCTCCGCCCAATTATCCAGAAGTTCTTTGATAAGCATCGTTTTGTCTACATAGTAGAAATCTTCCGCCTGAAGCTTTGCGAAATTTTCTATTCCTATTGGAAGTTTCTTTTTAATTTGTTTCAATAGACACACTTCCCTTTATATTTGATATATTAAACTCTAACTTTCATAAAGTGTAACATATTGTTATTGAATTCGTCTATCAAAATTTCTTTACATTCCATAATGTTTCTATTAATACAAAATCCAGAAGTGAATTCTTCTTATTATTTTACATACTTTACATTCCACAATGTTTCTATTATTACGATACAGAAATAGACTGTGAAGTGCTGTTTATGAGCTTTACATTCCACAATGTTTCTATTAATACGGAGAATCCGGATGTAAGTGGTGTAGACTTTCAGAACTTTATATTCCACGATATTTCTATTAATACTGTGTATCAGATAGAAAAAGGAAATACATTCGCACTTTACATTCCACGATGTTTCTATTAATACAAGAACCTTATATGAGCGAAATATGAGCAATATACTTTACATTCCACGATGTTTCTATTAATACGGGGCGTTGATCTATTCAGAAAAAGAAGATGTTTGCTTTACATTCCACGATGTTTCTATTAATACCGATATGGGAATCAAATCTCCTTCCGGAAAAGACTCTTTACATTCCACGATGTTTCTATTAATACAATTTTCCTGACATTTATCCTCTATATCAAGAAACACCTTTACATTCCACGATGTTTCTATTAATACTCCTTTTCCAGCTCTGCTATTGCTGCCTGTTCTGCCTTTACATTCCACGATGTTTCTATTAATACGATGTTCTCAACAGGGGTAGCGATAACCTGTCCTCTCTTTACATTCCACGATGTTTCTATTAATACTCGTTTAACGCTGTAATTCCATAGCTTAATGTCATCTTTACATTCCACGATGTTTCTATTAATACTCTTGCAGTTGCTTTCGCTGATGTTTTCTCGGTTTTCTTTACATTCCACGATGTTTCTATTAATACGGCGATTCTGGATTGCAACAACTTACTTGCACAGATCTTTACATTCCACGATGTTTCTATTAATACTCTTTAAAACTAATTGCTTCCCCATCAGAACCAACTTTACATTCCACGATGTTTCTATTAATACTCTGGAAACAAGAAAAAGACTGGAAATTTTAGTGTCTTTACATTCCACGATGTTTCTATTAATACTCCAGTTTCTGGCGTAGTGTTGTTTCTGTGTATACCTTTACATTCCACGATGTTTCTATTAATACGTCGTCTGCTCAGTTTCCGGTCAATCTCTTTTACCCTTTACATTCCACGATGTTTCTATTAATACCCGTCGTCTATTCATCCTTACAATACAGATATAATCTTACCACTTTCTGTCAATCTTGTCACTTCATTATTTTATACTTATTTTTATCTTTCTAGACAGCTCTCATTTTTGAAATTTTCCTGATATCTCAAGCATTGTCGACCTCCTGAAGTTTTTACTCTATCTGACGTCGACAATCATAATATGAAACTCGTTAAATCATCCTTCCTACCCCAAAATTCTTTATCCAACCATTTTTCCTGCCGAGATTTAAAAATAATTACAGAATCTAATTCTTTATCAATATACTCTTTTAATTCTTTTTGCAGCTGTGCCAGCTGTCCTTTTGACAATTCACCTTCAAATACAGAATTTTGGATGTGCGTCAGATATTTTTTACATATTTTAAAAATTCTTGACCAGCGTCTTGCACCGTTTTCTTCCTGACTTACATCATAAACTAATACTATATACATAACTCACCACCATATTCTGAATCCCTCATATTCTTTTTCGCCAATCAGATGTTTTATCAGTTTATATGATTCCAATCTTAATAAATACTGATAAGATACCTGTCTGCCTAAGTCTTTATGCATCACTGATTGTTTCAACCTTTTTTCGAGTTCTGAGACAATCAGTTTAGACGCATCTTTTTTCAAATGTAAAAAATTTAATTCCTTCGTAAAGCTATCTTCCGTAATCTGCTTTCGATTTAACAGTGAAAAAATCACTCTGTCTCCGATCAGTGGTTTAAACACTTCTGCAATGTCCAAGCTCAAAGAAAATCGTCTTACCCCAGGCTCATGTAAATAACTGATTGTCGGATTTAACTGCGTATGATAAATTTCACTAAGCACTTTTGTATAAATCAATGTATTCACAAATGAAATCAACGAATTAATCATATTATCTGGTGGATGCATAACTCTTTTTTCAAATTTTATTTCCTGATTTACGATTACATTCCACGCTGCATAATACCTTCTTCGGATATTTCCTTCAACCCCCATTAATTCTTCTATTGTTTTTGTTTTTCCAATCTGCTTCCGCAATGAATCCACATCTCTAAGATATTCTGCTACATCCTTTCCTCTTCCATTATAATATCTCAAATTCCTGTAAATATTATCTGCCGCAGCTTCTATAAATTTTTTTGCAAGTATCATTCTTTTCTCATAGTCCGTATAGTTTTCCACCTGTTTTACCAATAGCTGTCCTGCCAACAGGCTTTCTCTCGGATAATAACTTCCAGTATAAAAATTATAGTAATTAAAGAAATGAACTGGTATCCCATACTGAGAAATGTAATTGATAAATGCTGTATTAAAAGACATTTCTGACATCACATAAATATCTGATATTCGCTCTATTGAAATATCTCGCTTTTCACCTTCATAGGTTGTAAATTGCAATGTATTATCTTTACGTTTCAAATCCCCATTATTATAAACATAAAAGCTTTGCTTCATAACCTTCTCCTAATTATAAATTGAATGTTTATATAAAACACAAATCATAATAAGCACATTTTTTGCATAATTTAGAGTTTACAATCATCGGTGGCGTATCCATGCACTCTATCTCTGTAATTTCACCAATAATCTTCTCCAGCGTTTTTATATCATTTTCTGATAGCTCAACTATCACCGACTTTTTTAACAGCGGATAGTCAACCTTTCCTTTAATCCCTTTGACTCCACGTTTCCATAAATAATATAGATAGTACTTAACCTGCCATATTCCAGCGTCCTCTACTGCTTTGCTTTTCTTCACTTCATGCAATTCTTTATGTTCACTTATAAAATCAATGTTAATAATGTTATCAATATTTATATGCTTCTCATTTTTACTGTAACTGCTTTCATCAAGTATTTTTCCTAATATGACATCCTCATTTTCTGCTTCCATTCGGATTTCATGACAAAAATACCAGAGTTTTCGTTTGCATACAAAATAATAATAAATCATCACTCCTGTTATCCGATTTTCCATATCCACGCTCCATATTTACACAAATATTCCATCCAATTCTAATTGTTCATCAAACAATATTCCACGTCCTTTCCCGCTTTCAATGTCAAATTCATAATTATACTGTGCTCTGTGAATATCTGTAATTTTTCTGTTTTCGCTTAACCCAATTGTAGTTCTGTCCACTTCTGCCGGAAATTTTTGATAGAGATTTAAACTTAATGTAAGATTTTCCAATTTTGATTTTATCAGGCTTCTGGCTTCCCTGCTCATATTAGGTTTCTTCAAAAACTCTACTCCGTATTCGAATAAATTCTGGTTTTCAACATAAACATTTTCCGGAACAATAGTTACACTTCTGATATCCCGAACTTCAGCCTCATCAGCAGAATACTCCGTTGGATGAATTTCAGAGAATAATTTTAAATCTTTTTGAATGTTTTCAAAGTATATGGTTTCTTTCACACCATCTACACTATAAACCTCATTCATGTATGCAGTTTTTTTATCTTCAGAAAATAATATGTGTTCGTATTTGCTCAGTAATTCCAAAGACCTGTCATATAATTTGTCTTCATAAACACTCCGTCTTTTTCCTTCACTGACTCCATTTCTATTATCAAATACAACAATGTTCGCTTCATTCGGACAATAACGACCTTTACGATTACATCTTCCCATTCTCTGTAAAAGACTATCTGCCGTACACATTTCTGTATACAAAATATCAAAATCTATATCTAAACTAGCCTCAACTATTTGAGTTGTAATCCATATTCCAGATTCACCTGACTCCGAAAATCCCATAATTTTCCTTTCCAGAAATGCTCTGTCTCTTCTAATATATTTTGAATGTAAAAGCCATACATTTTCTCCCTCTAATTTCTTATAAAGCTTCTGAGCTTTAGAAACAGTATTACAGATAACTAACACTTTTCTATTTTTTCCTCGCAGCCTGATTTCATCTAAATTCATTTCCGAATGTCTGATTTCAACTTTATGTCTTGGATATTTCTCCACCTGATATTCTTTTCCGGTGAAATCTTTAAATATGTATTGTTTTCCCTCAACCAAACCATATTGTTCCATAAAATATTTAAGTACAGGTGGAAAAGTTGCTGTAATAATTGCAAATTTGCCACCCATTTCCTGTATCATTTTTAATCCATATATAATAGTTGCAATTACACGTGGTTCATATGCCTGAATCTCATCCAGAACCAACTTTGAATATTTCAATGTAGCTGCAAATATCTCTGTTCCTAATGCTCTGTATACAAATCTAAACAGTTGGTCAACTGTACAGACAGTCAATGGTTGTGACAACATTTTTGACCTTTCATATTTCTCTCCAATATCTTCATTACCATTATACTCTCTTAAATACACCGCCATAGCATCAGAATGTAACAATGCAACGTCTTTATATTCATAATTTTCCTTTATACGTAAATATATCGCATTAGAAGATACCTTCAACGGTAATGTATAAAAACTTTTTTCACCATTCATCCATAATAGCGATGCTTCTGTTTTTCCAGATCCTGTAGGTGCTATAACAATCAGATTTTTATCTCTATTCATCTTCATAAATTTTTGCGCCGGCCTTAATTCTTTTCCGTTTAGAAATTTTTCTATATTCTTTACCAATTTTTTTTCATGAAGATCAATGGCGCTTTCTGCATTTTCATATCCTGCACTGACTGTATAATCAAATTTATTAAGCAAGCCTTTTATCAATAAATATTCTTTCCAGGCATTTGAATCTGGTATATATTTTCCAGTATATACATTGTTACGAAACAGTAAATCATCTAAATTACTGCAATTTAATTTTCTGATTTTTCTATTCAGATATTCTTCAATCTGTTTCATATAATACTTTTCAGCATATTTTCTAATTGCCGGACTGTTATAATGATCCTCCCTGTCATGATGATAATAAACCGCTGTAATAAATGGTCCAAAATCTTTATCCGAAAACAATTCCGACAAATCATCAAATTCATCTAAAGAAATAGTAACAGCACTTAAAAAGCCATGTGGAATCTGCGAAGTTTTTCTTACATCTATATGAAATTTTTCAGCTAATTTCGGACATATCATTGCCTGAAAAACAAGATTAACCTTTCCCAGATCATGAATCCTGCATGCCTCAACCACCAGTTTTTTTTCTTTTTCAGTAAAATATTCCCCATATTCTAAAAAAAACATCTCAGCACATGTTACTATGTCCTTATGATGTTCTTTCAATGTTTTCTGCTTTTCTTCAGTTTTTTCGGCTATATCGGTAATACTACTATTCAATATCTCAACATCTGTTTCGGTAAGATTCTCTTTCAAACATTCCTCAATATTCTTCATATTTTTCTTTATTTCATTGATCCGCTCCGAAGTGAATTGTACTTTTTTTGACTTTGCATAGTACTCCATACATATAATCCTTTCTGAAGCAAGACAGCCTCCATAGCTGCCTTGCTCTATATATTTATACAACAGGTTATTAACAGAAAACTATAGCAGCATCCTCTTCAATATTATCTACATACGCACCTTTTCTTAACGTCATTCCCTGCGGACAATAATATGCTTTGATTCTTCCATTTTTCTTTTTCCATCGCCGTAATCCCTGCTTTGTAATTTCATATTCTTTTGTAAGATTATAAATAGTCATTCTTGGATTTTTGATTTTTATCTTTTCTTCATCCTTTTCCCATTCATTTTCTACCGGAATATACATATCTCTTTTCAAATCCACTTCATTTTCCGGATGAATTCTTACAATATCAACTCGTTCTATGTCCAGAAGATCTTCATATCGTCCCAGTGCCAAATATTGTGGAGGATTTTTTAATGATTGATATACCGTATCAAAGTCTTCTTCATCTGGAACAATATGAATAACCATACGATTTTCGCATATAAGTTCTACATTTGCAATTCCACGAAAAATACCATATTTTTCATCATCTTCAATGCAAATCTGATGCCTTCCTTCCTCAAATTTAGCTCCCGATGAAAAAGAATATCGCGTATATAATTCTGACACTGTACCACAATTTGTTCCTTGAATGCAAAGCTTCATTGGATGAAATTCCGTATAACCACATGCAGCATGAATCATTCCCAGTACAGTGGAATAAGGAGGTAATGGAAATGTTTCTTTAATAATAAAACTGCTGGGTTTTCTATAATTGACCAGATTTTGAAAACACTGTAATCTAATTGCTTTCTCCATAATATAGATTCACTTCCTCTTTCAAATGCTTAAATACTGTTCCAACAGATTCTGCTTTTAACTCTTCTCTGACAATCTTTTCGTTATCAAAAATACCTGACGTAATTCCGGTAAAAGTATATCCGGCAAGTTCATTATCTTTAATCAATTCCTGTAACGTTTCTACATTTATTTTATTATCATCAACCTTTACCCTGTTTTCAAAAAACGGATTTTTTCTGCTATATCTTCCTCCAATAACAAATAACGGACTCAAATTTTCACGTCTTCCTTTGATATCTCTATATAGATATTGCATAGTATCCAACAGGATCTTCACACGTTTTGCCTTTTCTTCTTTATCAATATCAATCTCTCCATCTATACCTACTCTGTCCAAATCAATTGACATAGTATATGCGTAATAAGAACGATGAACCTCACTTTGCGCAATTCCATTTTCCAGATTTCCTCTTACAGCCAGTCCCATATTAGTAAGAAATTCCAGATTTCCCTGAAATGGTTCCAAAGCAATAGCATTGCTAAGTCTGGCAACTGCAGATCTCGTAGCAGCACCTCCCTTTTGCTCATCACCTTTCGCTGTTGTTTTCATGTATCCAAACAAATCAATTTCGGGGTAATCTTTAATAGTTGCAGATGGTGCAAACTGTACAACTCCGCTTTTTCCATCCACCGGAGTTGTATCCCAATTAGACTGCTGCACAATATTATATCTCATAGCCTGTCTGGAAATATAAGAATACTGCTCATGATTTCCCCTCGTCATTTTTTTGAGAGAAGAAATGTTTCCAATCCCTTCCCCATAATTTGCACTTTCTGCCAGAAAAATCATCGTAATAGTTAAGCCTTCTCTTTTCATAATCATTTTTCCTCCTTTTTCTCATAGCATCCTTCCAATCCCATTACAAATGCATATCCATATCTTGTAAATTTTTCCGAATTTCCCAGCATTTGTACAAGACCTGTTGGAATTAACAACTCCTGACCATTTTCGTTTTTACGTGATCCGTACGCACTATACAGTCGCAATACAATATCCATAAATTTCTCTACATTTCTTACAGACAGAGCATTCAACAACTGATATTCCATTCCCCGCAGGCATTCGCCGGAAGACTCACCCTTAGCAGACATGATTGCTCTTCTTAAATCTGCTCCACTTTTTTTCATACTTGTGTACATAGCAATCTCCTTTCTCTTCTCTTCTTCTGTATAATATACAATTTCTGACCGCAGCTGAATTTCATATATACAGTTAACATAAAAATTTAATGAGCCTGTTTCAACAGCCGCTTTCAATACCTTATCCAGCAATTGATATTGATTACGATATTGCAGCAGATTAATAACCACTATTTCATGTATATTGACAAATTCATTCTTAATTTTTATATAAGGATATTTCCCCAACAATTGCAATGCATTTGAAGTACCAGGCATACTTATAATGTCCAGCATACTTTTATGAACAATACCAAGCAGATACCTGTCTTCTGCCCTTATTCCACGCAAAATCACCTGAATATTAGAAATCTCTTTCGTTTTTTCTTTCAGCAATATATTAATTGTTCGGGCAAACCACTGCGAATATTTTTCATCCTCCTTTTTTTCTCCCTCTATACTGTCAGTTCCGTTTTTCGAATTAACATCCAATAATGCATGAATATCATTATTAATATTCATAAAGACAAATTTATTTACAAACAGCCGAAATCCCAACGGACTCAGAGCATAAACAAACGTACATCCCGGACAAAGAAATGCATCTACTTTGCAATCCCAGAAAGCAGAACGTTTTCTTGTAAAATCATCCCCCACTTCATTCATAAATGCAATTGAATTCTTCTCTTTAGGTCCTATCGTTGCTCCACAGTCAATGCATAAATCTTTTGCTTTTACATGATCTGTCTTCAGATATTTCCTAAACGGCTCGGAAAAATCTTTTTCAAATAATTCCCGCATATCTTTTTTTGCATTTGCCCGCAGTAAAAAACACTTTCCGCTCCAAAAACGATTAATATATGTATATATCACACTTTTCATAATAAATGTTTCCCTGCACTTTGGTTGCTGAAGAAATTTTTCCAAATCAATTAATCGTTTTTCCAAATCTGTCACGTCTAACTTGTCATTGAGTTTATCCTTTTTTAGAATTTGGTATACTTCCTGCATTTCTATATCATGTTTTATATTTTCAAATCCAGCCTGATAACTATTAGAAAGCAGTTTGTCATTAATAAATTTCAGATCTTCCTTTTCTTCCTTTCCTGGATTCCATTTTCCAATCTGAATTTTATCTATACACTTACTAATTCTGTCAAGGACTCCCTGATAAACTGTAAATGGTCCAAAATACTGTACACAGGCTTTAAAGTACATGTCTGTCCAGTCAGCATTCAATGCGAAATCCATATCAATCCATAATCCTTGTCCGTCTTGCGTAATGCCAAAGTCTGAATCTTCTTTTGCATCTGCTGCTTCTAACATATATCTGAAACCTACGATTCCTGCATTCTTCAGGAAATCCCCCAATGTAATTACATATTTATCCAAGAAATCACCGCCTCCTACTAAAATATGATTTCAAATTTTCCGTGTCCAGCAGAACGTCTGGTTCCAATTCCAGCTGCATACAATATTTCCAACAGTCTGAGATTTCCTGTTATTTTATAGATACCAATATTTCCATCTACAAATTGCCCCATAATTCTTGTAACTACCTTTTTTCCTTTTAAAGGTACAATAGAAAAATCACTTGTATCGCACTCTATGTTTATCCTCTGTAAAAAGATTTTCAGATTCTCCTTTACAATATCCGAAAATTCCGGCTCATCAAAGGTATAATAAACATCAGTATTATCATCACTATTATGTTTTCTCGCTATTAATGAACTCTGCATTTTTACAATCAATTCCGTTTCTTTAATTGTCTGAAGTTTCCTTGTTTTCACCGACAACAGTTTCATGGAATTTCTGTTCATATGGAATATTTTATGCTTCATAAGACTAAATGCATTAAAAAATATCAGTAATTCTCCCATATCAATATCAGAAAAAGTTAACATAAATTTATTTGCTCCAAGTTTAATTGTGTCTGAAGTAAATTGGGCATGAGGCAAATAGCATGTCCAGCAATAAGTCTTTATCACAGACTCCCGCTTGTTGTATAACCTGTCAAATAAATCCGGCGAAAAATTTTCAATTGCTGCTTTCATAAAGCTTAATATCACTTTATCATAATCTATTGGCAATTCCGCATTTTCCAATTCAAATTCCAGTTTAAGTTCTGTCATCTCAGTTCCTCCTCTCTTCGTCCTTTCTTTTTTTATTGTATCACTATACTTTTATATTTTCAATACTATTTCAATGGATTTATTTTTTATATTTTGACTTTATCAAATTTTTACATTATAATATCAATACACCATTTTGGAATGTAAATTTGAAATAGTACTGAAACAGTATTTAATAATAGTACCATATTGGAGCAAAAATAGAGATTGTCAGCGATTTAACCACTGACAATCTCTATTTTTTATTTTATCAATCAGATCACTCTGAAATCTCGACAAATATTCACATGACAGAATGTCACTCTTTAGCAGTTTAACAAGAGAAATCTTTCATCCAATCGGCTCGAAGTCTACAGCTCCATGTTTACACAGTGGGCAGATATAATCTTCCGGAAGTTCATCGCCTTCGTAGATATATCCGCAGACTTTACATACAAATCCTTTCTTACCTTCTGTTTCAGGTTTCGGTTTTACATTTTTCTGATAATAGGTGTAGCTCATTGTCTCCTGGTCACTTACCACGCGAGCTTCTGTCACACTGCAGATGAACATTCCGTGAGTTCCCAGATCTACATACTGCTCTACTTTCAGGGACATAAATGCATTGATATATTTGTCCAGGAATATCAGTCCGTTATCAGAACGATTCACCTTCTGTCCCGCAAATTTATCCACGCTTCTTCCACTCTGGAAACCAAACTGTTCAAATACAGAGAACGGAGCTTCTACAGAGAGACAGTTTACATTCATCACCCCTGTCTGCTTGATAACATGGTGAGAATAATTTGTCTTATTGATATTAACTGCAACGCGGAACGGAGAGTCTGTCAGCTGGGTAACTGTATTGACGATCAGTCCGTTATCCTTTTTACCGTCATTTGATGTCACTACATAGAGACCATAACCAATGCGGAATAATGCTGTCATATCATTTTTATTTGCCAGTTCATCATTCTTTGCAATATATTCCTTACAAAGCTCGGAAGCCATCGCTTCCATCTGATCTCTGTTTTCCTGATTTACTGCGGACATAATCTTCACTGTGGTGTCCAGCCAGTTGATCTTCTTGCATTCAGAAAGCATATTTTTCATTACTTTTGCTGCCAGAGGTGCCCAGGAACCGTTTTCAATAAGGCCCACTGTGCGGTTCTGGAAATTATGCTCTGCCAGACGGGTAATAAAGTCATTCATAAACGGATAGATTCCTGCATTATAGGTAGTTGTTGCCAGTACCAGCTTACTGTAACGGAATGCATCACTGAGTGCCTGAGACATATCATCTCTTGCCAGATCATAAACAACTACTTTCGGACATCCCTTGCTCTTTAATTTCTCCACAAACTGATTGACTGCTTCTTTGGTATGTCCGTATACAGAAGTATATACAACTACGATTCCTTCTTCCTCCGGTGTGTAAGAGGACCAGGTATCATAGAGGCTGATATAATGTCCCAGATTTTCTGTAAGTACCGGACCATGTAACGGACAGATGATCTGAATATCCAGAGTAGCTGCTACTTTCAGAAGTCTCTGTACCTGTGCGCCATATTTACCAACAATACCGATAAAGTATCTTCTTGCTTCATCATCCCAGTTTTCTTCCACATCCAGAGCAC
>UMLR01058518.1_pt1 | contig 12356 bp, 13 predicted proteins | sample 1966741 | NCBI WGS metagenome assembly UMLR01 (sample SAMEA4836207, study PRJEB28245) | human gut metagenome | biome: gut microbiome; material: fecal sample | place: Denmark | collected 2008 | reverse complement strand
TTCTGTCAAATCAAGTCTTGTATACAAAAGATTTTAAAGAAAAGGCTGTGATTGAACATGGATTAACACAATCAATGTCAGCTCCTGCTAGTCCAAGAGATAATGCAGTAATAGAATCATTTTTGGACATTTAAAAGGTGAAATATGTTTAAAAGGATTAAAAACTTTTGAACAAGTTATTCAAGTAATAGACGATTATATGTATTACTATAACAATGAAAGACGATAATGAAATAAAAACAAAACGACTCCGGTTGAATATGGAAAATTTTTACTTGCGAGTTAATTGTCCACTTTTTGGGGGACAGTTCATTGCTTCCCCCTTTAGGTAATAATATCCGCCGTGGCTAGATGGCTTCACGCAGTGAAGACAGCATGCCCCAGGCGGAAAAAACATTGTAATTTATTACAATATTCTCAACATCCTCAATGGTTTGCGCTGCTTCAATTTGAGCTTCAAAGCCTGCATAAACGTTTGTCTACAAATTTGTTTTGTAGTGCAAAATCAAACCGCCGATATTTAGAAAATCATTTAACGCCAACTCAATTGGGATATTGTCTTTACTTAGCCATTGTGTAGCTTCAATCCCTTGTGCCTGCATTAAATTGGCAGTTGCGGTCATGTTGCTTTGGTTGTCCGTATTTGTTTCAAATTGGCAACCTTTGTATGTCACATAACCTTTTAAAACCGTTTCATTGTCTTTGTTCAGGTTTTCTTGTTGTTTGGTTTGTTTGGTTTCTAGGAGTAAAATCTTGCTTGATTTTTTAACTAGAACCTTGTTTCCATCCTACATAAAAAGGCTTGGGGTGTTTTTAATTTCTTCCGCAAGTTCATTTTCAACTTTATATCCTTGTGGGTCTCCTATTTCTGTAATATCGACAATTGATAATTGGTCAGTCACAATTTTGTGTGTAGTTCTATAATCGGGTTTTATAATCCAAGTTTTATTAATGAAAGATGATGTAAGAAATTTAATTACAGAATTGTCTGAAGTTAAGTTTGATGATAATGCAATAGAATATGTTTATAAATCTGGGAACAGATTCAGGCAATTAGGGAAGATTATAAATAAAGCTGAAACCTTTGCAAAATCAAATGATATAGATGAAATTCACATCAAAGATGTACAGTTATTATCTCAATAGGAGTTGTTATGGAAAAAATAATTTATTTATCTAAAAAATTAAAAGCATTTACTTTTGACGAAATATTTTTGCTCGCAGAAATGGAAAAAGAAAACTTAGAAAAATGTTTGAATGAATTAGTTGAAGATGAAACATTGAAACAAGATGTTAAATCAAAGCAGACGATTGTTGTTTTTGTTATATAATAATATTAAAAAGTCAGGAGAGATTTTTTTGATGTTAAAAGAATTTTATAACGGGAAAAAAGTATTAATAACAGGTCACACAGGCTTTAAAGGGTCTTGGTTATCTTTGTGGCTAAAATCTTTAGGATCAGATGTTTTGGGGTATTCTTTAAAACCCAACACAACCCCTTCAATGTTTGAAGCGTTAAAAATCGAAAAAGAAGTTAAAACGATTTATGGTGACATACTTGATGAAAAAAAATTGTCAGAAACTTTTAATTCTTTTAAACCAGAAATTGTTTTTCACCTTGCTGCACAACCGCTTGTAAGGTTGTCTTATTTTGAACCCAAATTAACCTATAAGACAAATGTTATAGGCACTTTAAATGTGCTTGAAGCCGCAAGATTTTCCAAAAGCGTTGTTTCGTTTGTAAATGTAACAACCGATAAATGCTATGAAAACAAGGAAAAAAATGAAGGATATTGTGAAGATGAGCCAATGGGTGGGTATGACATGTATTCATCCTCAAAAGGTTGTGTTGAAATTATGTCTTCATCTTACCGCCGCTCGTTTTTGGAAAACGGATATTATATGGCAACAGCTCGGGCCGGAAATGTTATTGGTGGTGGTGATTGGGCACTTGAGCGCCTTATCCCTGATTGTATCCGATTTATAAACGACAATAAACCTATTGAAATAAGAAATCCAAATGCCGTTCGACCTTGGCAACACGTGCTTGAACCACTTTCAGGCTATTTGCTTCTTGGCAGGCTGCTTTGGCAAGAAAAGAACAAGTATGCTCAAGGCTATAACTTTGGTCCCAATGGAGATTCTGTGTTAAAAGTCGGTGATGTCGTAAATGAAGTTATAAAGTGTTATAAACAAGGTAATGTTGTTTATAACAAAACTGACAATTTGCATGAAGCAACTTTGCTTATGCTTAATATCGAAAAGGCAAAAAAAGAACTAAATTGGACACCTTTGTATAATGCAAATCAAGCAATCGAATTGACAGTTGATTGGTATAAAAATTATTATCAAAACAATAAAGATATGCTAAACTTTACATTAAATCAAATAAAAAATTATGAGGAAAATATAGTATGGAACAAAACTTGCGCAATGAAGTAGTTGAAAGTGCAAAGAAATATTTTAACGAAATAAAAAAGAACAAATTTTCACAAGAAGAAAAAAAATATATCCCTGCAAGCGGAAAGGTTTTAGATGAAGAAGATTTAGCCAATCTTATTGAGGCATCCCTTGATATGTGGTTGACAAGTGGAAGATTTAATGACGAGTTTGAAAAAGAATTTGCAAAATTTATGGGTACAAAATATGCTTTGACAACCAACTCCGGCTCAAGTGCAAATTTGCTTGCCGTTTCAAGTTTGACTTCTCATAAACTTGGAGAAAGGCAACTTAAAAAAGGCGATGAAGTTATAACAGTGGCTGCAGGCTTTCCCACAACTGTCAATCCGATTGTTCAAAATGGGCTTGTGCCTGTCTTTGTGGATGTTGAACTTGAAACTTACAATATCGATGCAAGAAAAATTGAAGAAGCAATAAGTGAAAAGACAAAAGCGATTATTGTCGCACATACATTGGGAAATCCATTTGATTTAGAAAAAATTCAACATATAGCAAAAAAATATAATTTATGGTTGATTGAAGACAACTGTGATGCATTAGGAGCAACCTATAACAATCAAAAAACAGGAACGTTTGGCGACATTGCAACTTTCAGTTTTTATCCTGCACACCATATAACAATGGGTGAAGGTGGAGCATTGATAACAAATAATTCTCAATTATATCGCATAATTATGTCATATCGCGATTGGGGACGTGATTGTTGGTGCAAACCAGGGGTTGACAACACTTGTAAAAACAGATTTAATATGCAACTTGGAAATTTGCCTTTTGGATATGACCACAAGTATACCTATTCACATTTGGGGTATAATCTCAAAATCACAGACTTTCAGGCAGCTATTGGACTTTCACAGTTGAAAAAACTGCCACAATTTTTGGAAAAAAGAAAAGAAAATGCAAACTATCTTCTTCAAAAACTTGAGGATTTACAAGAATATTTGATTTTGCCTAAAGTATCTGAAAAAGCACAATCTTCTTGGTTTGGGTTTTTATTGTCAGTTAAGGAAAATCCAAAATATTCAAAACAAGAACTTGTGAAATTTCTTGAAGAAAATGGCATTGGAACTCGTCAGCTTTTTGCGGGCAACATGCTTCGACAACCTATGTTTGTTGAAAACGAAATTGAATTGAGAATTGGAAACTCAAAAATTATAAACTCAAAAGAATTAAACGAAAAACATTATAGACTTCTTCCAAACACAGATTTTATTATGAACAATACTTTTTGGGTTGGTGTTTACCCTGCTTTGAATGAAAAGGATTTGGATAAAACTTCTTTAATTATGCACAAATATTTTTCAAATTGACAAATGAAGAAAAAACATTTAGGATATTTTGATAATGGATAAAAAGAGTCAAAAGTTAATATCAAAAAATAAAATAGCATACCACGAGTATAACATTCTTGAAACATATCAAGCAGGGATTGTTTTGTATGGTACTGAGATAAAGTCTTTGAGAAAAAACGCAATAAATCTGAAAGACAGCTTTGCCAAAATAGACAAGAACAACGAATGTTGGCTTTATAATGCTCATATAAGTCATTATGTTGAGGGGAACAGATATAATCACCCTGAAAATCGAGATAGAAAACTTTTGTTGACCAAACGTGAAATATTAAAAATAATGGGCAAAATAAAAAAGGATAACTTGGCACTTATTCCTCTTTCTGTATATTTAAAAAATGGGTTTGCAAAAGTGGAACTTGCTGTTGCAAAAGGTAAAAAGCTTTATGACAAGCGTGAAGATTTAGCTAAAAAAGCGCAAAATCGAGATATTCAAAGAGCCCAAAAGAATTATAAATATTAAATTTCAGCTTTTTAAATGAGTAATTTTTCGCATATTTATGTTTAAATAAAATGTGAAAAATAGTATTGAATAAAGAAAAGTATAGAGAGTATGGATTTAGGTGCAGTAATAGGTGTATTTTTTGGTATAGTATGTATTCTTATCGGTCAGGCGCTAGAAGGTGGAAACATTGGCCAATTGATACAAATAACAGCGGCATTTATCGTATTTGGTGGAACTGCAGGAGCTGTAATTATGAGTTTTCCTGTGCCAACAATGAAAGATGCAATGTTGATTGTGTCGGATATTTTCGCAGGACCAAAAGTGAATTTTGACGAAACAATCGATGAAATAATACAATATGCACAAAAAGCACGCAAAGAAGGTGTAATTTCTTTGGAAAAAGATGCCAAGAATGCAAACGACAGCCTTCTTCAGTTTGGTTTGGAACTTATAGCCGACGGTACAGACCCGACGCTTGTGCAAAGCATGATGGAAAACCAACTTGCACAACTTGAAGCAAAAGTGAATGGAGCCGCCAAAGTTTGGGAATCAGCAGGAGGTTTTTCGCCAACAATCGGTATCATTGGGGCTGTTCTTGGTTTAATTCAAGTTATGCAAAACCTTTCAGATCCGTCAAAGCTTGGTGCAGGGATTGCCGTTGCCTTTGTAGCCACTGTTTATGGTGTCGGCAGTGCAAACTTGATTTTTATACCGTTTTCTACCCGATTAAAGTTTAAATATCAAAAAGTTTTTATTTTAAAAGAACTTATTATTGAAGGAATTATGGCCATTCAAGCGGGGGAATCTCCGGCTTTGATTGAACGAAAATTAAATTCTTTTATATTAGACAGCCACTTGAGAGAAAACAACGAAGCTAAAGCATAAAAAATTATGGCAAAGAAGAAAAAACAAGAAGAACATGAAAACCTTGAACGCTGGTTGGTGTCATATGCAGACTTTATGACACTGTTGTTTGCAACTTTTGTTGTTTTGTATGCACTTGCACAAACCAATGTCAATGAATTTACAAAATTGCAAGATGCAATAAAATCAGCATTTCAATCTATGCATTTTTTGCAAGGTGAAAAATCAATTTTGCAAGACAAAGGAAAAAATGTCATTGACACATCCGGCGCAAATGATGCTTTGATTGATTCGCTTTTTATGGAATATATAAGCCCAAAATATGAAGAAGAAGCTTTTGAACAAATTCAAGAGGAAATAAACAAACTTAAAAATGACGAGTTAAAAGGTGTGACAACAAAAATTGATGAACGAGGGCTTGTGATAACTTTAAATGATGCAAATATTCTTTTTGCTCCTGCAAGCGCAACTTTATCAAAAGAAGCGATAAAAAAACTTGATTATATTTCTTCATTTATAGGCAAAAAATTTATGCTTCATTTGATTCGTGTAGAAGGTCATACTGACAATGCACCACTTTTAAATAACCCTATTTATCCTTCAAACTGGGAGCTTTCATCGGCTCGCGCTTGCACCATTGTTCGTTATATGATAAATAAATTCAAATTTGTTCCGGATTTATTTCAAGCGATAGGATTTGCAGACACAAGACCGGTTGTTAAAAATAACTCAAGCCAAAGCAAGGCTCTTAACCGCAGAATTGAAATTATTGTGTTAAAAAATAAAAACAAATCAGATGCCAACAATGCAAACATTCAAAATTCTATTTTAAAAATGTCAAAACAATCGCAAAAAACTCTTCGTGACCAACAACTTGAAGCAATTAATCAAATTCTCAACAGAAAAACAAATTTGAATGAAGATATCAAATTTGAAAAACAACCGCTTGTTGAACCAAACAAAACAAATATTAATGTCATTGACCCGAAACTATATGAAATAGAAGCTATAAGACTTGAAAATAAGGACAAAAAAGAAATATTTTATAATAAAACTAAAAAATATTAAAACAAACTGAATCCATGGGCATCTGTTCCACCTGTTTTTATAAGGTTATATTTTTCACTCAATTTTTCTATGGTGTTTGTTTTATGAAATTTGATTATTCCGCGATGTCGGCGATAGGGGTAATAAACTTCAAGTCCGTCAAGCCCCATATCAACAAGGGATTTGATAAAACCATCCATATTTATAGCCCAACAACAAGCCCCATGCGCCAAAACAGCAATGCCACCGGATGAATGTATTGCCTCAATAATTTTTTTTGGTCTTCGTTGAAAAGCTTTAAACAAACGCACAACATCAAGTTCTGTTTCTTTTTTGTTTTTTGCACACAATGAAAGCAAATTTTCATTTTCGACATCAACGTTGTAACCTAAAAGATGAATTAAAACACCTTTGTGCCAAGAATCAAACTCAACACCTTTTACAATATTTCTATAATTTTTTACAGTTTCATCACCATAGGCACTAACTGTGTTGTGATCACATATTGAAATAGTTTCAAAGTTATGTTTCTTGGCATATTCAATCACTTCCGATGGAAGCATTTTTCCATCGGAGCAATTGGTGTGAATATGCAAATTAACTTTGTTTTTATAATCTTCGCTTGTTAAACTGTTTAAATAATCAATAAATCTTTCCATATAAATATTTTATAACAAAAATTTATATACTTTGTAAAAAGTTGTGCATATAGTCTGAAAGATTTTTTACAGCAAATGAAATAATTTCATCACCATTTCTTTGTAAAGGAGAGGCTATCTTTGCATTAACTTGACGGCCATTATAATTAATCGCTATAAGTGGTGGTTTTGTCTCAATTCCAAACTTTTGACTTATCGGTGGCAAGTTTAAATCCATTGCTATATCAGCATAACTTCCCATAACAATAGGCTCATCTACATTTAATTCGACAGTTCCTTTTTTCTGTTTTTCAGTTTTTATTTCATCTTCAATATCAGTAATTCTGGAAATGAGCGGTTTATATAAATCCATTTTAAATGAGCGAAAAGAGGGATCTATAATTAAAATGTCATTATCCAATTCAAAACTTTTTGATGCTACAGCTTTATCTTCTGACGATCCCTTCCTTGTCACCGCCAAAACGCAATGTGACATGCCATAATCCTTATTAAAAATCACCATGCTGTGCACATTCAAATTTGGACAATCTTTTTTCATTTGCGCACCGGCTTTTAGCATAAGTTCACGGCAATTGCCACGTATTTTATCATCATCTTCTGAACTAAAATTTGTTAAAAACAACTTGCCATTTTTAAACACGGCTCTTGACTTGTTGGAGGTTAAAACATCTGTTTTTGAATATCTGCATTTTTGCAATATCCTCAAAATTTTCCCAGCATTATCTCGACCGACATAAGCAAGCAAGTCTTTCATATCGTTAACTTTACCTGAACCTTTCATACCAAAAGAAACTTTGTCTTGTGATATGTTATTTAAAGGTGATGTCAAAGTATTATTTGTTGGTGCATTGTTTATTTTTTTGTTTTTTGCTCCAGAAACATTTTTGGGAACAAAATTGTTAAGCCCGACTATTTTCATTTTCCCCTCTCTTTACTATTGCATACAAAAAGGTAGGTGCTACCTACCTATAAAATCAATTAAATTTTTAGTTTTTATATTATAGTTTTTAGTATTTTTATAAATATCTTTGGCTTTCATCTCGATATCAACTTCAGCCATATTTATCTTAATTTTTTCTTTTCTTGCCTTTTGAGGATATTTGTTAGACCCATCATAAGGTTTATTATTGTTAATGTTCATTTTTTTATTGATGCCCTTCTAATTTAACTTGATAATAACTTTTTCTCCCTGTTTTTATCAATTTAAGAGTTTGCAAGGCTAATTTCATTGCATAAATAATTATACTACAAAAAAATTAAGTTTCAATATATTCTTTCAATCTTTTGCTTCTGTTTGGATGTCTTAATTTTCTGAGAGCTTTGGCTTCAATTTGTCGGATACGTTCGCGAGTTACACCAAAAAGTTGTCCGACTTCTTCCAACGTTCTTTGTCGTCCGTCGTCCATACCGAAACGAAGACGAAGAACATCGCGTTCTCGAGGGAACAAACCACTTAAAACTTCAGCCAAGTCTTCACGAAGCAATTCATGTGCAACTGTCTTGACAGGAGCATCGGCATCTTTATCTTCAATAAAATCACCCAAACGAGAATCTTCTTCTTTGCCGATTGGTGTTTCCAAAGACAAAGGTTCTTGAGCGACTTTCACAATTTCTCTCAATTTTGGAACAGATATACCCATTTCCAAAGCCAACTCATCCTCGGTTGGCTTGCGTGACAAGTCTTGAGCAAGTTTTCGAGTGATTTTTTTCAATTTGTTTATTGTTTCAACCATGTGAACAGGAATTCTTATTGTTCTGGCTTGGTCCGCTATAGCACGAGTGATTGCTTGACGAATCCACCAAGTTGCATAGGTTGAAAATTTATAGCCACGTTCGTGGTCAAATTTTTCAGCAGCGCGGATTAAGCCCAAATTTCCCTCTTGGATTAAATCTAAGAATAACATTCCTCGCCCTACATATTTTTTAGCAATACTCACAACAAGCCTTAAATTTGCTTGCACAAGTTTTCTTTTTGCAATTGCGCCAACTTTTCCACCTGTTAAAATCTTTTGAGCAAGCTGAATTTCTTCTTCCGCGTTTAACAGTTTTATCCTACCTATTTCACGCAAATACATACGAACAGGATCATCACTTGACACTCCGCGTGGCAAAGATAATTCTGATGATTCATCATCATCCCCCTCTTCATCCTCATCTTCTTCATCACCCGAATTTGAAGATGACGGTGTGTCAAAAGAAGAATCTATAGAACCAACATTGCCCATTTTTGTCGCTGCTGCTCCTATTATTGTGTCAATATTGTCAGTTGACAACGGACTATCTTCACCATCAAATAAATCATCTGTATCACCTATCATATCTTCATCAACCACTGACACTATTGATTTATCGGACTTCTTTCTGCTCATACGTTAATTTCTCCAGTTCTCATTATTTTTATCTGTTCTTGTATCCTTAATTGACATTGACGTTTTGTTTCGTCATCATCAGCTAAAGCGTATTCTTTTTTTAAGTTCGCAATTAACTGTTTCGTCTCGGATGTTTTTATTTTATTTATATTTTCATATATTATTCCTAACAAATCCTTTTCAGATAACTCTTTGAAGCTTTCTGACAAATAGACCAAATCACTCAGTATATTTTTGACTTCGTTATTTTGTGCATATTCTATATATAATTTTTCTTGAAGTTCACTTACATTATTTACTGTACATGATAATTTGTCAATCGTATTTTTTATCTGTTTTAAAGTTTCATCAGAAAAATTTACATCCTTCATGATCACACTTAATTCATTTAACGTTAATACGTTCTCATCCATTATAAAAACCGAGAGTAAATTTTTTTGCGCTTTTTTTACAATATTTGGTGTTTTTTTTACATTTCTTTGCATTTCTTCATAATCGCGATCTTCATAGGTTATGTTTTTTCTTAATTCATTAAACAAACTTTCCTCTTTTATATCAAGTGTTTTAGCCGACATTTTTACATACTCGCCGAGTATAATTTCGTTGTTTATGTCACTCAAAACTTCAATCAATTGCTTTACAATTGTCGTTTTTTCTTGAGGTGTCATATTATCTTTTTTTTGTGAAAGTATCATATTAATTTGATAGTCCAAAAACAAAGGCGCTTTTTGCATTTGTTTTTTATATTCACTTGAGCCATATTGACGAATGAATTCGTCGGGATCTTTTCCATTTGGAAGGCTGATTACTCTTAGTTCACAAACATATTTATCGTTATTTAAAGAAGTAAAGCTTTCATCGTATTGTTTTATCTCACCAAGAAGCCCAAACGCTTCTTTTATTACATTTGCATTTCGTTTGGTGGCCATTTTTCCGGCGTTATCTAAGTCAAACGCCATATAAATACGTTTTGAAGGTGTATATTTTGACATAAGTTTGACATGGTCAAGAGTCAAAGATGTTCCGCAGCTTGCAACACAGTTTTTCACGCCTGCCATTTGTGCACTTATCACATCAAAATATCCTTCCATTATAACAACGCCATCTTCTTCTTTTATGGCTTCTTTTGCATGGTATAAACCGTAAAGTATTTTACTTTTATTATAAACAATTGTATCGGGTGAGTTTAAATATTTTGGCGATTGCTTTTCTTCTATTGCTCTTGCTCCAAAAGCAACGATTTCTCCCATTTCATTAAATACAGGTATCATTATACGATTACGAAACCTATCTATTGAATTTGAATGTTGTTCTCGTTCAATTATCAAGCCACTATCTTTCAATATTTCGTGTTTTATGTGGCTTAACTTTTTTTGCAATCCTTCATATTCATTTAATGCAAAACCAAGATGATATTTCTTTATTATTTCATCCGTAATTTGCCTTGACTTTAAGTACTCATATGCTTTTATTCCCATTTTAGAATTCAAAAGTACGTCGCAATAAAAATCACTAGCTTCCTTCAAAGCTTTATATATTTCTTTTTTCTTATCTTGATTGTCATATGTTTTATTGAAAGTTGTGGGAAGTTCAATGCCAAATTTCATTGCATATTCTTTTATGACATCGTTGAAGCTTGCCCCGGTTGTTTTCATAATAAAAGAAAAGACATCTCCACCTTCACCGCAACCAAAACATTTGTATATCTGTTTTTGAGGGTTAACAGAAAAAGAAGGAGTTTTTTCATTGTGAAACGGGCATAAACCCCAATAGTTGTTGCCGGATTTTTTTAATATTACACTTTCGCTCACAACATCAACTATGTCAAGTTTATCTTTTATTTGTTCTACAACCGATGCGTAATCATTATTTTGCATAAACACCGTCAATCCCGATTAGTTTGAATATTTGTTCATCAGATTTTTTGTTTTGGGCGGATTTTGGAATAAACAAATCTTCAAATTTTGTCACGGCATATCTATCCGTCATGCCTGCAATATAATCACAAACCGCCAATTTTATTACATCTTCTTTTTCATCTATTGCCTTATCAATATAGTCAAAATAATAATCGAAAAGCCGTTTAATTATCCCCTCGACTTTATTTTCTTCTGTTTTGGCTTCTTCATTAAGATAAACTTTTTCAAACATAAAATTTCTCAGCTTGTTTAAATAGAACCAACATTGTTGCGACATTTCAACTTTTTCTTTATCAATGCTATTTTCAACAACGTCATTTATCATTTTTGCAAGTCTGTTTTTGCGTTTTGTTGTGAAATATTTTTTGCAATCCTCCGGCATGTCCTCTTCGCTTATTAATCCTGATTCTATAGCATCTTCAATGTCGTGGTTTAAATATGCAATTTTGTCGGCAAGCTGAACGACCATACCTTCAAGTGTAATTGGTTTCAAGCCCCAACTGTGGGTCAAAATTCCGTCTTTGACTTCTTTTGTCAAGTTTAATTTTTCAATATATTTTACAACCCGTAGGCTTTGTTCATTGTGGTGAAAGCCACCAAAATCTTTCATAATTTCGCCTAAAACACGCTCACCGCTGTGTCCAAAAGGTGTGTGCCCCAAATCGTGTCCCAAAGCTATCGCTTCTGTTAAATCTTCGTTCAAATTCAATGCACGCGAAAGAGTTCTTGCAATCTGAGCGACCTCTAAAGTGTGTGTCATTCGAGTTCTATAGTGGTCATTTTGAGGTGAGAAAAAAACCTGAGTTTTGTGTTTCAAGCGGCGAAATGCTTTTGAATGTAAAATTCTATCCCTGTCACGTTGAAAACACATTCGGATTGGACAAGGTTCTTCCTCAACATCTCTTCCTTGGCTTTCGCTGCTTTTTGTGGCATATTTGCTTAAAAGCTTCAATTCGTTTTCTTCGGCTCTTTTTCTAATACACATTTTTAATCCTTTATCTTTATAATTATATTATAGCCAAAAAGGCTAAAATTTAAAACAGTTTAACACACTTCGCAAACTTCTTTTTATGCAAGGGGGTGCTCATAGAGTGTTCACCCATTTGCTTGGCTTCGTTTTTTCACATTTTTAGTTGAGAATGCTTGAGAGGGTTGCAGGGGGACGGCTTCGCCGTTCCCCTGCATATAATATAATACCGCCCCGTAGGAAAGATGCCCGAAATGAAATGAGGGCAGATTCCACA
>UMLR01057027.1_pt1 | contig 12417 bp, 8 predicted proteins | sample 1966741 | NCBI WGS metagenome assembly UMLR01 (sample SAMEA4836207, study PRJEB28245) | human gut metagenome | biome: gut microbiome; material: fecal sample | place: Denmark | collected 2008 | reverse complement strand
ATCCGCTTGATGTTATCGAGCAGATAACATACCTCATGTTCATACATGACCTTGACGATACAGACAATCTTCGTTCCAAGGAAGCTGCTATGCTAGGACTGACACATAAGAGCATTTTTGCTGATGAAGTCCAGATTGGTGACCGTACAATCGACGGAAAACAGCTCAAATGGTCTGTGTTTCACGATTTTCCGGCTGACAGAATGTACTCTGTAATGCAGGAGTGGGTGTTCCCGTTTATCAAGAATCTTCATGCGGATAAAAACAGCGCATATTCTAAGTACATGGGAGACGCTATATTCAAACTGCCTACCCCACTGGTTCTTTCAAAGGTTGTAGATTCTCTCGATGATATTTACGACCTTATGGCAACAAGCGAGAAAGTGGACGATAAGGCAGACGTCCGTGGTGATACATATGAGTATCTTCTTGCTAAGATTGCTTCCGCAGGCAGAAACGGACAGTTCCGCACACCTCGTCATATCATTAAGATGATGGTGGAACTTATGAAACCGCGCCCTGATGACACTATCTGTGATCCATCATGCGGTACTGCGGGATTCCTTGTAGCTGCCGGTGAGTACCTCCGCGCAAACTGCAAGGAAGATATTTTCTATAACAAGGAAAAGAAAGACCACTACATGAATCATATGTTCTACGGTTATGACATGGACAGAACCATGCTCCGTATCGGCGCTATGAACATGATGACTCACGGAGTGGACAATCCTTTCATAGAGTATCGTGACAGCCTTTCAGACCAGAATTCGGACAGGGAGAAGTATACCCTTATCCTCGCAAATCCGCCATTCAAAGGCAGCCTTGACGCTGACACCGTTTCCGCTGACCTGCTGAAAGTCTGCAAGACTAAAAAGACCGAACTGCTTTTTCTTGCTCTGTTTCTCAGAATGCTGAAAACGGGTGGGCGCTGTGCATGTATAGTTCCGGACGGAGTTCTGTTCGGCTCGTCTACTGCACACAAGGCTATCCGCAAGGAGATAATCGAGGGCAACCGCCTGGAGGCAGTTATATCAATGCCGAGTGGTGTATTTAAGCCCTATGCAGGAGTTTCCACCGGGATACTGATTTTCACTAAAACAGGTCATGGCGGTACGGATAACGTGTGGTTCTATGATATGCAGGCGGACGGATTCAGCCTTGATGATAAGCGCTCTCAGGTTGCTGAAAATGATATTCCTGATATTGTTGCGAGATTCCACAATCCTGACGGAGAAAAGGAGCGTCAGCGCACTGACAAGTCTTTCTTTGTTCCGGTTGAGGAGATAGTCGAGAATGACTATGATCTCTCGATAAACAAGTATAAAAAGACGGAATACAAGCCAGTTGAGTATGCGCCTACCGAGGAAATCCTTGCGGAAATCAACAGCATTGAGCAGGAGATTCTGGCGGGGATTAAGGAATTGGAGGGGATGTTGTGATGGCTAGACTTGAAGATGTCTGCGAAATACTTGATAGCAAAAGAGTACCCATAACATCAAAAGACAGAATATCTGGACCATATCCTTATTATGGCGCTAATGGCATTCAGGATTATATTGCTGACTATATTTTTGATGACGAATTAGTACTCCTTGCTGAAGATGGTGGAAATTTTGGCTCAAAAGAAAAGCCTATTGCATATAGAGTGTCTGGAAAGTGTTGGGTAAACAATCATGCTCATGTGTTAAAACCATTGCCTAATATTGATGTAGATTATCTGTGTTATTCACTAATGTTTTATGATGTTTCTTCTATTGTAAACGGCGCAACAAGACAGAAATTAACACAGGCAGATATGAGAACAATGGAAATTCCGTTGCCAACAATGCTTGAGCAAAAGTCTATTGTTAATCAATTGAATAGATTGGTTTCTCTTATAACCCTTCGCCAAAATCAGCTTGAAAAGCTGGACGAACTTGTCAAATCACGAGAAGTCGCTGACACGCATTTGATTGCGATGGAGGTGGCAGCATGAAACCTGTTGTAATGACCCTCGGTGATGTTTGTACAAAAGGAAGTTCAAATCTTGCGCAGAAGGATCTGGATGGAAACAGCGGCGAGTATGAGATTTATGGTGCGAGTGGTCTGATAAAAAAGGTGAATTTTTTTCATCAGGAAAAACCGTATATTGCAGTTGTCAAAGACGGTGCAGGAGTTGGCAGAACAATGCTTCTTCCAGCTAAAACATCTGTTATTGGAACAATGCAATATATAATCCCCAATGAGAATATTGATATTGAATATCTCTATTACGCAATAACGTATATGGATTTGTCACGTTACTACATGGGAGCAGCTATTCCTCATATCTATTTTAAAGACTATTGCAAAGAAAAGATACTAGTTCCTGATATAGATATTCAGAAAGCCATAGCTCACAAATTCCGAATTATCGATGGGCTGATTACAGCCAGACAAGAGCAGTTGGCAAAGTTAGGGGAGCTAATCGCATCACGATTTATCGAGATGTTTGGGGACTGTAAAGATACGATTGCCTTAAACGACTTATGCTCAATTATCACTGATGGTACTCATCAGCCACCTAAATTCCAAAAAGAAGGTATACCCTTTATTTTTGTTTCAAATTTGTCGGATAATAAGGTTACGTATAAAACAGAAAAGTTCATTAGTGAAAAAACGTACAACCAATTATATGAAAGAACCCCTATTCAGTATGGCGACATATTGTTGTCAACAGTTGGATCATATGGACATCCAGCTGTTGTTGTAGATAAAAGAAAATTCTTGTTCCAAAGACATATTGCATATTTAAAGCCAAAGAGTGATTTGGTTAACAGTTTCTTTTTACATAGTGCAATATTAGCTCCTGATGGACAAAGGCAAATTGAAGAAAGGGTTAAGGGAATCGCTCAAAAGACATTAAATTTATCAGAGATAAGGAAAATCAAGATTCCTATTCCAAGCATTGAAGAGCAAAATGCTTTTGAGAATTTCATTAAGCAGATCGACAAATCGAAATATCTCGCTACTTTGTATATAAAACTACTCAAAAATGAAAGGATGATGTTCTGTGACCAACTTTGACTTTCTTCTGTCCTGCGACAAGGCATACGCGCCATTCGCCGAAAAAGCCATTGCAGCCGAAAAGATATACTCAATAAATACAGCATCCTGCGTACTTACCTGTCGTGCGGCTCTGGAAGATGGGGTAAAGTGGATGTACTCGGTTGACCACGACCTTGAGCCTCCGCAGAGCGCTACTCTGGTAAACCTGCTAAATGATAGAACGTTCCGCGATATTGTCGGTGACGATATGTGGAACAGAATGGATCTCATTCGCCGTATAGGGAACATCGCCGCTCACTCCGATAAAAAAATTACCGCTGAGCAAGCGGAGCTGTGCCTTGAAAACCTGTTCTGGTTTATGGACTGCCTTGCATATATGTATTCTCCACAGGGGAAGTATGTCCAGACGAATTTTGACTGTAATTTGCTAACAAAGCACAGTGAACCAGTCGCAGACCAGCAGGTGCAGCTTGACCTGCAAAAGCTCATGGAGGAAAACTGTAAACTCCGTGATGAACTTACGGCTCGCCGTGAGGAACAGAGCAAGACGTATGTTCCGAAACCTCTTGAAATCTCAGAGTACAAGACTCGCAAGGTATACATAGATTCCATGCTCGAAGAAGCCGGTTGGACCGAGGGCAAGGATTGGATAAACGAGATGGAGCTAACCGGAATGCCGAACCAGTCCGGCAAAGGCTATGCTGATTATGTACTGTTCGGCGATGATGGTCGTCCTCTTGCAATAATCGAGGCAAAGCGGACCTGCGAGGATCCTGCGGTCGGCCGCAATCAGGCGAAACTGTATGCGGATATTCTCGAAAAGAAGTATGGCAGACGTCCGGTCGTATTCCTTACAAATGGCTTTGAATCACGCATTGTAGATAACACCTACCCCGAGCGGCGCGTGTCTTGTATTTATTCCAAGCGTGACCTGGAAAAGCTGTTCAACCTGCGTTCCATGCGGACAAGCCTTGCCAATATCACAGTCAATAAGAACATTGCGGGACGCTACTATCAGGAGTGCGCAGTGCGCGCTGTCTGTGACGCATTTGACAAGGAAAACCGTAGAAAGGCGCTGTTGGTAATGGCTACCGGAAGTGGCAAGACCCGCACGGTGATCTCACTCTGCGATGTCCTGCTGAATCACGGCTGGGTGAAAAATATTCTGTTCCTTGCGGACCGAACTTCGCTTGTAACGCAAGCTAAACGCAGTTTTGTGAATCTCTTGCCGAATCTTTCGGTTACTAACCTCTGCGAGGATAAGCAAAACTACAACGCACACTGCGTTTTTTCAACCTATCCTACGATGATGAACTGCATTGACTCCGTGTGCGATGACGCTGGAAAACTGTATACTCCGGGGCATTTTGATCTTGTGATATGCGATGAAGCACACCGCTCCATATACAACAAGTATCAGGATATCTTCACATATTTTGACGCTCCGCTTGTTGGACTGACGGCAACTCCAAAGGATGACATCGACAAGAATACATATGAGATTTTTGAACTTCCGAACGGTCGCCCTATTTATCATTACGACTTAAAACAGGCTGTCGCAGACGGTTATCTGGTGGACTTCATGTCCATTGAAACCAACCTCAAATTTCTTGACGATGGCATAAGATACGACCAGCTTTCCGAAGAAGGCAAGCAGACATATGAGGATACTTTTATTAGGCAGGACGGAGATTTACCGGACAGCATTTCTTCATCAGCGCTTAATGATTGGGTATTCAATGCCGATACTATTCGAAAAGTGCTTGACACGTTTATGACAAACGGAATCAAAGTTGATTACGGAAGCAAAATCGGTAAGACAATAATCTTTGCCAAGAATCACAATCACGCTGAAAAAATTCTTGAAATATTCAATAAAGAATATCCTAATCTCGTAAATTATGCTTCGGTTATCGACAACAAAACGAAGTATGCACAAACATTGATTGACGATTTCTCCGACCCGAATAAACTGCCGCAGATTGCGATTTCCGTTGATATGCTCGATACAGGAATCGACGTGCCGGAAGTGGTTAATCTCGTATCTTCAAAAAAGTAATGAGCCGCGCAAAATTCTGGCAGATGATAGGCAGAGGCACTCGTCTTTGTCCCGATCTGATTGATGGAGAGGATAAGAAGAAGTTCTACATATTTGATTTCTGTAGGAATTTCGAATTTTTCCGCATGGGCGGCAATACTGAAAGCAAGGCAGTAGTTTCTTTGCAAACGGCACTTTTCAGCGTTAAGGCGGAGCTTGCGCTGAAACTACAGGCGTTGGATTATCAAACCGACGAACTGATAAAATTCCGGCAGGAGCTTGTCAGCGATATGCTCGAAAAAGTTCGTGAACTGAACCGAGATAACTTTGCTGTACGTCAGCACCTGAAATATGTCGAGATGTATTCCGACACTGAGAAGTACAAGACCCTGACCTATGAAGATGTAGTAATGATGCAGAACGAAGTTGCACCGTTAATTCAGCCTTATGATGACGAGGCAAAGGCGCTGCGTTTTGACTATCTGATGTATATGCTTGAATTCAAGCTGCTTTGCGGTGATAAATATACCCGTGGACGTACTGACCTGCTGAAAAAGGCAAGTTCGCTTGCCGAGGTAGGAAATATTCCGGCGATAACGGCGCAGAAACCTCTGCTGGATCAGTTACTTCATACAGAATATCTGAATAATGCGGGGCTTAGTGATTTTGAGCATATCAGGACAGCACTCCGCGACCTTATCAAGTATATTCCCAGAACGCAGCTGATTTATCATACGGATATTGAGGATATAATGTCTGGTTCAATATGGAATGAATCAGAACTTGAAAGCAAGGGCTTTGAGAACTACAAGGCAAAGGCGGAGCACTACATCAGGGAGCATGAAGATAACGAAGTCATAGCAAAGCTGAAAAGTAACGTTCCACTCAATGCTGACGATGTGCATGAGCTTGAAAAGATACTCTGGAGCGAGGTCGGCACAAAGGAAGATTACGATACGGAAGTCGGGGCGCCGCTCGGTGAATTTGTCCGCAGCATAGTCGGCATGGACATGAATGCCGCAAAGGAAGCGTTTTCTGATTATCTCACGAATGCGAACCTTGATAGCAGGCAGATTTATTTCGTCAACCAGATAGTGGAGTACATCGTTCACAATGGCATGATGAAAGATATGTCTGTTCTTCAAGAAGCTCCGTTTACTGATAAGGGGAGCATTGTGGAAATATTCTCAGATATGTCCGTTTGGATCGGAATAAAGAACGTTATCGACAGAATAAATGCCAATGCGGCTGCATAATCGTCCGTAAAACGGTGCTTTTCCGAACATAGATTCCCGAACGGCTTTCCGAACGAAATTGCCCCCGAAATCACGATGATTTCGGGGGCTTTCTATGTGTCCGTTAAACGAACGTTTTTTGAACATACCAACAGTATAGTAAAAAATACTGGAGGTGATAAAATGGAATACGATGCTTACCAGGAGCTTGCCAACGCGATTATCGTTCGTGCTGCCGAGGATTATCGCACGTTATTGAGATTGCAGCAGAACTATCCTAACAATTCGGTCGTTGAGCAGAAAATCAAAGAGTTGGAATACGATATACATACTCCATTCTTTCAGAGCCTTACCGCTCTTGATGTTGATCAGATTTTCGCTGAGATATTAAAAGAGAGCTTAATTGATTTGTGTTACAATGAATAAGCTCTGAATGCATCAAAATGTACCCAGAGTTCACTGATTTCTCCAAGTGGACTGACGATTATGCCTTGCTTTGGTATAATTCCGTCAGACCACACTCTTTCAATCATGTTCTTACTCCTTGGAAGAAAAGCTTGTCTTGATCTTTGGGGGAAAGTGTTACAATTTTGCTTGATAAGAACAGATTCATGATGATCATGTAAAAAGCAGCAAGGGTTCGTGCTCTTGCTGCTTTATGTTTGACTGTTATCCGTCAATGGAAGCGCGAATTGCACTGCATTCGTGCAAGAGTGAATTTATCTGGTCGAGGTGGATTTTGGCAATGTCAGAGCGCTTTTCTTCCTCTCCGAACTCCTTTTTGAGAGAATCCAGTACAGGCGCAAAAGCGTTATCGACAAGCTTCGAAACATTTGCGGAATAGGAGCTTTCCAAGTCGGAGGCAGCCGCGTGTATCCTGCGGTTTATTTCGACTATCTGGGTCACCATGGAATTTATCCGTTCCTCGCTGCGGCGGTTCATTTCCTCGACCTGGCGGCGCATTTCGGATTCGCGCTGTTTCTGCTCCTCGGCTTTTTTCTTGCTGTTTACGAGAGATTTTATCAGTCCGAGCAGCACTAAAAATCCCGTTTTTTCCGGAGCAGGCGTGATTGGGAACAGTGTAGGTACTATCCCGCCGTCAGTGTTATCCGGTAAAGTAAGCCCGCCGGGCAGCGTGATATCGGTGATTTTTCCGAGCCAGCCGAGCAGTCCGTCGTCGTTACAGTCGTCAGGCTCTGGCAGGTCTAGTTTGAAATCCGACTTATCAAGTTTGACGGAAAGCTCTCCCAGGTCAACGCTGCAAAGCTGAAATTCTCCCTGCAAGGATACGTTCGCATCACTGAACGCCTGACGTATAGTCTGCTCAAGCGAATTTCGGATCTCTGCGACATCGACTGTATCTCCTGTAGAAATGGAAGCTGCAGCTTTGTCGGCGAATGCATTGATTTTAGTACGCCCTTCGGTCAGCAGGCGTTTGTACAGGCCGTCTTTCTGACGCAGAATATTGTCACGGGTGGAATAGTACGCTTTCTGGATATCGGATTTAAATCCGGACTTCATATCCGCCGAAAGCCCGTTCAGCGCTGAATCAATGATATCCAGAGCCGGGATAAGCATTCGTACTCCGTTGGAAGCGTTCAGCACTGACTGCATCTGCTTCAGCAGTTCGTCAATGTTGCTTTCAGCTCTCATGTGCCGTGCTGCTGATTCGGGAAAATTACGGGCTACCCATGCGGTCATTGCGTTGACCGGGATTATTCCCCGGAAGCATTTGTTGTGTTCAACGTCTGTAAGTCCCTCTTCATTTGCGGCATATCTGATATTCGCAACTATCTGTTCACGCAGTATACTGATGTTTGGCGACTGTTCAACCGGTCCGTCGGCGTTCTTCTGATTTATAACGATGAGTGTGGGTTTATTCTTTTTCAGCACATTTATAAATGCGTAATAGAAGCTCTTTTCGTCAACGTTCATGTCGTCGGTTACGAATACAACTACATCACTTTTGTCGATCTGGCTGTCTGCGGTGAGAGTGTGTTCGGTCTGCGCGTTGAGACCGGGGGTATCAACGATAAGGAACCCGTTCCAGTTGATATTCTGCACCTGCGTAGTTGTTGGCACATCGCCGACCGCCGCGGTCTCCTCGCCGGTGAGCGCGTTGATTATGCTGCTTTTTCCCGCGTTGTAAAGCCCGTAGAACATCAGGCAGGGAGTGCTCCGCGACAGAACTTCACTGGTATCCCTGATGAACTGCTCAGTATCCCTGCCGCATTCTCCGGAAAGCGCGGCGCATTTGTCGCGGAGTTCCAACACTTTTTTCTTGTGGTTGAATAATTCAGTCATGGTTTCCTCCATCAGTATTTCAGCTTTTCAAGGCTGTCAGCGGCGGTTTTGATATCAGAGTACATTTCCTCAATTGACGTCCTCATTCTTCCGTAGGTCTCGCGGGAAAGCTTTGTGATCTCATCGGAAACGGTCTTTTCTATCGAATCCAGCGACAGCTCAATTACCCGCTGCGCATACTCGCTGAAGTTGTCGCCGATATCTATTTCGCGGGTGCGCTTTTTTGTCCTGACTGAATATTCGGTAAATTCCTTGCCGAAAAAATGCTGGATATGCTCGATAAGACCGCGTGGGTCGCGGGTGCGGTTTCTGCCGTCAAGGTATTCGTATTCTATCGTCTTTGTGCGGTGCTGGTAATCTGCGTCGATTATAAGCTCTGCGGAGGAAAGCTGAATCTGCTGAAAGTCGTTCAGTTCCCGGGCTGCTGCCTCGCTTATTTCGCGCGACAAAACATTGTTGATTATTTTCTCTGACTTGTCAGCTGCTGCGGATTTATCCGCGATGTTCCCGCTGTTCTTCTCGCTGACAAGCATCGAGTATATCTCGTTTGAAATCTCGCTGCGCGCGGAAGTCAATATGCTGCTTTTCAGCAGCGACAGCCTATTTTCAGCCTCGGAGATTTTTTCGAGCGTGTGCGAAAGGTTATCCAGCAGCGCGTCTGTACCGATAAAGCTTCCCTGGCAGCCGTGCAGTAATTCATTTATTACCGAGTTTACCTCGTCGCGCGGGCGTTTCATTTTAAGCTCCACCGACTTATCTGAAATCACCTGCCCGATAAGCTCAAGAAAATCCGGGATATTGCTCTGCCTGAAAAACTCATCGTCATTCCGTTCCATTGCAGTTTTAGCAATAAGGGTGGAAATGGAAATAAACCGGTGCTGGCTGGCAAAGTTTCCTTTGCAGAGCGCGGCGCACTGTTTCTTTCCGAGTTCCTCGTGAGCGGCGCGGGTCTCGTCGTCCTTGGGTGACAGCTCATACAGCACCTTTCCGCTCGTTTCATCATATCCGGTCACTTTCTGGATATCGGATTTTGTTACGGCAAGCAGCATTGGCTTTCCACTCTCAACAAGCCTTGAAATTTCATCGCATTCGTCCATCTTGAACGCGTTGTTTGACGGCGTAAGGTACAGAATGAGATCGGCGTATTTGATGTAGTCCTTTGTGAGCTGTTCGTATTCGCTGGTCAGCGAGTGTACGCCGGGAGTATCCACCCAGGTAAGCCCGTTCAGCAGCGTGAAATACTGTATACTGGATGTCGCCTGAATCACGTTTTCCACGAAATGCCCCTCCGGAATGGGCTTTTCAATGCAGCTTCCGAGAGTCTTGTCAGTGTGGTCGTAAACGTAATATCCCGGATTCGTATATAGGTTCCCGAACGGCGTATTCCTGAACGAATACCCCGAAACAAAATTGCCGAGTGTGCTTTTACCGGCTTTTACGTCCGCGAAGACTATAAGCAGCAGCGAACGCTCGAATTTGTTGACAAATTCTTTGCTGGTGAGGTAACGGCTGACGGATTTCTTCCACTGCTCAATTGCCTTGTTGAATTGCTGCGCCTGGGACTGACACAGCTTTTCGATGTCGTTATTGCTTTCCTGTGATGATTCCTGACGGCTGTTTATGCCGTTGATTATGTAACTTATACTCTCCTGACGGTCATCAATGTTTTTGCAGCTGGTTTCTAGCTGTGCCGAAGCCTTTCTTACCGCAGAATAGAAGTTCTCAATGGTTGATCGGATACTCATTTTTTACCCCTTTAAGAATCCTTCCAGCTCTGCAATCGCCTTTTTCAGGTTTTCGGTTTCCTTATCGTCCCCGGAATTTGCTACCGCAGATTCCGCAGCCTGTATCATTGCAGTTTTGCGGGATTCAAGCTCAGCTTTCACTTTATTGCAGAACGTCTGTGAGTTGGATACGGTCTGGCGCCATGCGGAATTTACGTTGCTGTTGAAAGTGCCTTTCATGTCCTTTATCATTTCCTCGGCACCTTTATAAAGGTTGTAGCAGCCGTAGGTGTACTTGTCCCTGCCGAACATTCCGCTGCCTGCGTATTCCTCCTCGACATCGCAGTAGTCCGCGTAGGAATCAAGCGTATAATAGCCGCTGTATTCTATTACGTCCTCGGAAATTATGTCGCGGAGTTCGCGCTCGCTGGTGTTGCAGAGCGATGGAACGACCTCGATATCAGCGATGGCGCTGGTGGGCAGGCTTATACCGACCTCTCTGAACATCTTGTTGCACTCCATGACTGCATTAGCGGCGCGGCGGTTTATCGCGTAGTAATAGTCACCGTCTGTGCGCTGATATACGTTGTAGGACATTATCATTTCCGCAACTCTTGAAGCCGCCTCGCGCAGAACCGACTCGCGGCGGTTATACGCACTGCTGAGCTTTTCGCGGATCCTGCGCTTTGCGGCGGACTCGGAGGATTCTCCGTGGAAAGGCGAGAGATTCCGGTTGATGGGGTAGAGAAGCACATCCATTCCGTCGGTCGGAGATATCGGCTCTATCCCTGAGATAATATCGTTGATAAGTTTCTCGCACTTCTTTTCTACCGCCTGGACTGCCGCTTTGTCAAGCTTGGTATCCGCGTTCGGCAGTTTCTTTGTCAGTCCGTCAAGGAGCGCCGAAAGACTCTCGGAAAGCGCCGACTCGGAAGCTGAGATACGGTCGCCTGAAATCGTGTCAGAATTATCGGAAACAGTTTCGGCGCGCTCGGATATTTTCTTTTTCAGCGCGGGAATGCCACTGGCTTTTATCAGAGCTTTCTGATTAGTGGAAACACCTGTCTTGTAGGTCACAGCGTCGTACAGCATGATATCTTCCGGGGCAAATCCGAATGCTTTCTCAATGTTGCCTCGGTGCTCGGCGGATATCTCGGGAGCCTGTCCATCCGGAGTCTGATGCAAGTTCGACATTACGAAAAGAGTCTGCCTGCGGAGGTTTTCCTTGCCGCCGAGTATCTCGGAAAGCGCGGTCAGGTACTTCGCCTCGGCGCTGTTCAGGCCGCCGTTCATGAGATTCGATACGAAAATTATCAGGTCTGCATCCTTGAATGCCTTTATTGCAGTCGCGTTGTCCATGTCGTTCGCGTTAAGTCCGGGGGGGTCAACGTATGTAAGTCCGCCCACCGTCAGTTCGTCTATCGCGGCGGTAGTCGGAACATCGCCGACTTGGAAATGCTCGCTGTCGGTGAGCGCGTTCAGCAGGGAGCTTTTCCCCGAATTGTACACGCCCGCGCAGGTCACGCGGAATGATTTTCCGTGGTCACGGCTGAGGTCATCGATAAGCTTGTCCAGCTCTGACGTGATTTTCTTTGACTGTTCGCTAGATATAAGTCCCTCGGATTCGAGGCTGTTCAGCGTTTTACGAAGTTCCTCACCGTTGCCTGTTTTGCTGATGTTGATTTTCAACATAATAATTCTCCTTTTATTGTTTTATGAATTGTCACAACTTAAATCAAAAATCCTTGAAATATGAGCAAACGGGATCATATCTTGATCTTTTAGTGTTGTTTCGTTCACATTTCCCGAACGCGTCATTGAAATTTTTTGATGTGTAATAGTCGCACTCAAAGCAATTATGGCCGCCATCGTCTTCAAGGTAATCGGAGCATACCGGATGCTCAAATGCGTTAAATTTTCCATGATGTTTGTCACAAGTATACATGAAGTGACCTGTTGTGGGAGAAGCATACCTGCAATCAATGCATTGTTTCATAATAAAATACCTCCAGAAATTTGTTTTATATAGCTATTAGCTATATTTTCAAGGCTTATTATAACACAAACCGACAAAAAATGCAATATGGTT
>UMLR01042607.1_pt1 | contig 12444 bp, 10 predicted proteins | sample 1966741 | NCBI WGS metagenome assembly UMLR01 (sample SAMEA4836207, study PRJEB28245) | human gut metagenome | biome: gut microbiome; material: fecal sample | place: Denmark | collected 2008 | reverse complement strand
CTGCCGATGATTACACATTCAATGTGTTCCGTGAAAGCGACAACTGCCTGCTGACCGTCCTTGCAGAGGTTGGACAGCTCGTTCATTATAATAAGTGGACTGTCTGCGAGTGCGGTTTCTGTCATAAGCTGTTTCTCGGAACGGAAAGAGAAGTCTGCTGTCACTCCGCCGAGTGCATCGAAGCACAGAAACAGCAGAAGGATGCCATATACAAGGAAAATACAAAGGCATACTCAGCCGTGAAGCGAGATTATGATGCCTATGTCCGCAGATATAAGAAGGTTCTCGTTGAAGCTGGCATCGAGAAGTACCACCCTGCCGAATTCGACGATTTTATGCAGGCGAAACAGGAGCGTATGGAAGATATGGACAAGCTCAAAAAACGCCTGATACGCAACGGTCTGCCGACCAAGGAGCTTGAAAAACTCAGTGCCAAGTATAAGGCTGAGATGAAGGCTATTGCAGAAGAGCTTGTTGAGAGGTTTGGGAAGAAGGAGTGAACTTTGAATCCACTGGCGTCAAAGTTGCAGATGTCGAAAAACAGGTGAAATCCCACGATTACATATTGCTTTTTCAAAGGAATTATGGTATAATTATTTTATATATTTTGTCGAAATATCCATTAGAAAGTGGTGTTGATAGTGAATAGACATGAGATGATTGATCGTATTGGTAAGGAATATCTTACCGCTAACATAGAAGCAGGCGAATACAGCTATGTACAGGAAGCAGGTAGTAAAGAAAAGCTTGAAAAAGCTGTAGGTCACGCTGTCAAGCATTTCAAGTTAGATATACGTTTTGAAAATAATAGCGTTGCAGTATTAATCGAGACAAAGCAGAGCTTCACTAAAGCTGACGAAAAGCAGTTGGCAGAATATGTTGAAGAAGAACGTGCTTTACATAAAGGGATAAAAATTATTGCTATTCTTGCAAATACCAACAATGATAAGATAAAGGTATGGCGTTATTTTGTTGACGATTCTCACCTTTTGAAAGAGGAAACCGTTCTTGATACAATGGAGCACTACGTAAAACTATTTGATACTGCGAGACAGAATGATAAAGAACGTGTCATGAAAAACACTTATGATCTTAATGAGCTACTTCATAAAAAGGACATTGACGAGAAGCTTCGCAGTCAATTTGTAGGCACTACACTTCTTTATATCAAAGACATGGTAAAGAAAACAGGTGCTACAAGAATTGATGACGCACTTAAAGATAAGCTTGATGATGTTTGGAAAATGATGTCTGCTGAAGAAATACGTGCCGGCATAAAAAATACTCTTGATAATCTTCTTGATAATTCTGAAAACAAGACAAAGAAAATTGAACTATTACAGAAGAATGTCCTCAACGATCAGAAAGTCAAGAAACTGAAAATTAAAGATTGGATTGAGATTCTTGATACCATCCTCATGGATATTTACAGATACATTGATGCTGACAGTTCCGAGGGACAGGATATACTGAACCTTTTCTTTATTGCTTTTAATAAGTATACTGGCAAAGCCGATAAAAATCAGGCTTTCACTCCTGATCACATCACTGAATTCATGTGCCGAATAACAGATGTAGATAGAACAAAGGTCGTTCTGGACGGCACTTGTGGAAGCGGATCATTCTTAGTGCAGGCAATGGTAAAAGAAATTGCTGATTGTCGAAGAGATAAAACTGAAAAGGAAGCCGAGGAACTGATAAGACAAGTAAAGGAAAAACACATTTTTGGTATTGAAGTTGAAGAAAAAGCCTATGGTCTATCTACAACCAATATGCTTATTCATGGTGACGGCAATTCAAACATCAAGTTTGGCAGTATCTTTGATAGTAAGAAGTTTATCATGGAAGCCGACCCTGATATAATTTTGATGAACCCGCCATACAATGCCAAACCTATTGGCATTCCTGCTGCCTATAAAACAACATGGACTGCTAAGGCTAAGGACGGAAAAGAAGATCCGACTAAGGGATTTGTATTCGTTCATTTCATTTCTGACGTTATAAAAGAACTGAATGATCTGAAAGAAAAAGCTGGAAAGCCAACTAAGCAAGTTAAGCTTGCTGTATTACTTCCTGTTGCTGCGGCAATAGGAACAAGCGATATAATCGAAAAAGAAAAGATTGCAATGCTTGAGAATAATACTCTTGAAGCGGTATTCACGCTTCCTAATGAGATTTTTTATCCTGGAGCCTCTGCTTGTGCCTGCTGTATGTTATTTACACTTGGCAAACCGCACTCAGAGGAAAAAGAGACTTTCTTTGGTTATTGTAAAGACGATGGCTTTAAGAAAAAGAAAAACCTCGGCAGAGTTGAACAGTTTAATGTAGACAGCGAGAGCTTGTGGAAAAAAATTGAAAAAGAATGGCTCTACCTTTTCAGAAATCACAAGGCAGAACCTGGTAAATCTGCTACAGTAGTAGTAAATGGTGAGTCCGAATGGCTATGTGAAGCGTATATGAAAACTGATTATAATACTCTCAAAGAAGAAGATTTCCAGAGAACATTAAATGATTATCTTGCTTATTTAGTAAAGGAAGGTAACATATATGAATCTTAATATTAGTGAATGGAAACCATTTATTATTGAAAAATTATTTACTGTAAAATACGGTGTTAACTTAGAGCTTAGTAACTGCGATGAAATAATCAATAATGAGGAAATAGGAATTAAATTTGTTAGCAGAACGGAGTCAAATAATGGAGTTTCAGCTACTGTAATGCCAATTGAAAATGTAATTCCACAAAAAGCAGGATTGATATCAGTTGCAGGTGGTGGAAGCGTACTGTCAACTTTTATACAGCCTGAACCCTTCTACAGCGGTAGAGATTTATATACTCTAGCTTCAAAAGATAATATATCTTTTGAAGCTAAGATGTTTATTATAACTATAATCAAAGCCAATAAATACAAATATAGCTACGGAAGACAAGCAAACAAAACATTGCCCTATTTAGAACTTATGCTTCCCGTAGTGAAAGATGATAAAAATGCCCCAATAATTGATAAAACATGCAAATACTCTGATGAAGGTTATGTTCCTGATTGGCAGTTCATGGAGAATTATATTAAATCTCTTCATTATAAGCCATTAACTACTAAAAACAAAGTTGGAAATATAGGATCATTAGAAATAAATAACTGGAAATCGTTTAAAGTCGGTCGTATTCTTAGCATACTCAATGGAAAAGGTATCACTAACGATGAAATTGAAGAAAATCCTGGAACATTTAATGCTGTTCAAAGCGGCGAAGAGAATAATGGTGTTTTAGGAAAAATAGATCTGATATACTGTAAAAAAAAGAAATATACAGTATCTGAACGATCGTGTTTAACAGTAGCTCGAAGTGGTTCGGCTGGATATGTATCTTTTCACCCTAATGGTTGTGTCGTTGGCGATTCTGCAAAGATCCTTCTGCTTCCTGAAAAAATAGCATCAAACGGTGTATACCTATTTATTCAAACACTTCTCACAGCTAATAGGTTTAAATACGCTTATGGTAGGAAAGTAACAGAAGAAAAATACGCAGAAGATGAAATCAAACTTCCCATTCTTATGGCAGCTGACGGTACACCAGTAATTGATAACTCAAATGAATTTTCAGATGAAGGATATATTCCTGATTGGCAGTTTATGGAGGATTATATCAAATCCCTGCCTTATGGTGATAGAATTTAATAGTTGTTTTAGAAGGTGATAGTATATGTTACTGAGTAATGTACATATTTGGAATTACAGACTTCTTCTTGATACCAATATACATTTAGACGAAGCACTGACACTAATAGTTGGTAAAAACAATGCTGGTAAAACTTCGTTTTTATCTATTCTGCAACGTGTTCTATCAGGCAGAAAAGACTTGGATTTTGCTGATTATCCGATACAATGTAGAAGCACATTATATGAAGTCTTATGGAAAGTCGTAAAAGGGAAAATTTCTATTGACAAAGCCAAAGACTTGATTCCAAAAACAGCTATTCAGTTTGATATTGATTATTCAAATGAAGCTGAGGATGAGTATCTTGGAGCACTCTCACCATTTATTATTGATTTAGATATTAACAATAACATAGCTCGCATTTTGGTAGAATATCAAAGCATACTATCCGATACCATTATATCGGAAATAACTGATAAAATAAGTCTGCTAAAAATAACTAATCCTACAGCTAAAAATAAAAAAAGCGGTGAAATAATAGCAATTTCAAATTACCTCAGTACAAATTTTAACAGGATATTTGAAATTACTGTAAAAGCAATCAATCCTTCTAACCCATCTGTTTTTCAGATAAGAGAAGTATCCCATCTCAGAGATGTTTTTATATTCAAAAGAATATCAGCTGAACGTGGTTTAGATGAACTTGATAATCATGATAAAAAGCCGATTGGACAAGTGATGGAACGCATTTTCCAAGATGGTGTTATTCCGTTTGAAGATAATATAAATGAGAAAATTAAAAAGCTAAAAGAATACGTTGAACAAGAAAGCATAAAGGCACAAGATGAGATTAATAAACTACTTGAAGAAATAATCAAAAAAATGATTCGCTTTGGATATCCAACGGCGGAAGATTTGCAATTAAAAGCAACGACACAGATATTATTGAAAGATAATATCATCAAAGACACTGATCTTGCATATTCAATAAGTGGAGAAAATGAAACTCTACCAAGTTCCCACAATGGTTTGGGTTATAAGAATCTCATTAAAATAGTTTTTTTATTGCAAGAATTTGCACAAGAAATAAAAAAGAATTCACTGTCTGCGATTCCTTTACTGTTTTTGGAAGAACCTGAAGCACATATGCATCCTCAATTACAAACCGTTTTTGTAAAGTATATTAGTGAGGTTCTTGAAGGATTTACAGGCAATAAAATTCAAATATTGATTTCTACTCATTCGTCATATATAGCTAATTCAGTTCCTTTTACACAAGTCAGATATTTTAAGAGGTTGAAAGAATGTGTTATATGTAAGAATTTAACTGACTTCTATAATACGTGTCAAAATGATGAAGAAAAGCAAAACAATTTGCAATTTCTACATAAATACATGACAATAAGCAGATGTGATCTTTACTTTTGTGATAAAGCTATATTGGTTGAAGGAGCAGCTGAGAGACTTTTGATTCCAGATATGATTAATAAATGTGATCAAGCTGGTTTGTTCAACACAAAATCGCCAACCTTAGCATCTCAATATTGCTCAATAATAGAAGTTGGAGGAGCATATGCTCACAGGTTCTTTGATTTTATAGACTTCCTTGGAATACCAACGTTAATACTAACAGACATTGATTTTGTTACTTCAAAAGGAAAAAAATGTTTGAAAGATAAAGCAAAAAGAACTTCCAATGCAACTATCATGAAATGGTGTCACGATAAATTGAATATTCCCTTATCTACTACAGTAAAGATAGAAGATGTATATAAACTAATATCCAACGATAAACTCACTAATGGATTTAGACATATCGAATTTCAAAAAGAAGAAAACGGATATCATGCTCGAAGTTTGGAGGAGGCTATCATGAATGTTAATAGAGAGCTATATGGTATTAGCCATTCTGATAGTAATTTTTCTTTCGATTCGGAAAAACAAAAGAAAACAAACTTTTCTTTGCAATTATTGACTGACGATGATTTTTTAGAATATCAAACACCTTCATACATTGTTGATGGGCTAATATGGCTTAACAATCAAGAAAAGATAGTATATCCTGTTACAATCACCGTCAAAGAAAAGAGAAAACAAAACCTAACCATAAAAACAATAAAAGATTAAGGTAGAATGATATGGCTATACTTAATAAAAGAATTCAAGAACAAGCTGATGCTATTGATAATCATATTATTGATGCTTTAAAATCAGGAAACAGTTTTATAGTTGAAGCAGGTGCAGGCTCGGGAAAGACATATTCCCTTCTAAAAGTTATTGATTGGCTGGAACAAAATAAATGTCAAGAATTTAGAAGAAAGAAAAAGAATATAGCGTGTATTACATATACTAACGCTGCTGTAAACGTAATACTTGAAAGACTTTCTGCTGATAGTTCAATCGTCCCTTCAACAATTCATTCTTTTGCGTGGGATTCAATAAATCAATTTCAGCAAACTATTAAAAACTATGTAGAAGAATTAGGCCTATTACCCGAAGGAGTAACCATAAATCAGGTTTCTAATGTTGCATATATGCTTGGTTCAAGGTATATAGATAACGGAACTTTATATCTTTACCATGATGATGTTATTAAACTGTTTGCCAAATTCTTAGATAATATAAAATTCAGAAGACTTCTATCGCTAAGATATCCAATCGTATTAATTGATGAATATCAGGATTCTTTTAAGATATTGACTGATAAATTTATAGAGCACTTTGTAGAAGGCTCGAAAACCATTCAATTTGGTTTCTTTGGTGATTCATGGCAAACTATTTATACATCAAATGGTGCTTGTGGAAAAATAGACAGCAACCAGCTTATTGAAATACAAAAAAATTTGAATTTTCGTTCAAATGTGGCTGTAGTAAATGCCCTAAACGCAATTAGACCTGATTTTCAACAAGAAGCCGTAGATCAGCTAGATGATGGACAAGTTTTCGTGATAACAACACAAGATTACCAAGGCAATAGACAAGGTGGTTATTACAAGTCAGAATTAGCTCAAAATGACCTTGTATGTTACGTTGATAATGTAAAAAAACAATTAGAACGTGATTGGAATGGCAAAGTAAAAACACTAATGATCACCCATAAAATGCTCGCAAATCAACAGCATTATGATAATGTGCTTACATTATTAGGAGATTCGTTGAAAGAGGAAAAAAATGAGTATTTGAAATTCTTTCAGAATATTATCGAACCTCTCTATAAGGCATTATGTGATAATAATATAAATGATTTGTGTGATGCTTTAAAAACACATCGTATGCTTATAGAAAGAAAAAAACAAAAGAAATCATGGCATAAATTGTATGAAGCATTGAAAGAGGCACGAGAAAAAACAATAAGAGACGTAATAAATGTATGTATAGAAAACGCGCAAATAATCCCTATTCCATCTATAATAGTAGAAAACTATAAAGCACATCTGTCAAATCCAGATTATATATACAATAAAGTATCATTATCCGAGTTATATAATATTAGTTATTCGGAAATTGTAAATGCAATTGCTTTCTTTTCACCGCAATCAGACTATTCAACCGAACACGGTGTAAAAGGTGAGGAATATGAAAATGTACTTTTCATTATTGGGCGAGGATGGAATAACTATAAATTTGATGAACAAGTCTATTTAGATCCAACGAATTTATCAGGAAAAGAATATGATGTCTATATTAGAAATAGAAATCTATTCTATGTCTGCTGCTCAAGATCTATTAAAAGATTAGCAATATTTGTAACTGTACCAATTAATGATGAATTTGAAAGCTACTTGGAGAAAATTGTAGGTAAAGATAGTATTTTTACGTACAACCATTTTGTTAAGCAAGATTAGTTAAAACATTAGGTTCGACTTATCAATATTTGGGTGGTGAATAGTTTTTATGAAAGCGAAAATTGTTCAAAAAAGTAATAGTTATAAACCTGAAGATATGATGGTTGCTCATAAAGCGATAAAAGCAAAGTGGGGGCTACTACGTAAAGATCTTCAAGTAGGTAAATATTCATTTGATGATGAATCTGAAGCAACCAAAAGTAAATTTCTATCAGAATTTGATAGTCTCTTTACGACTGATGGTGGAGAAGAATACTTCTCAAAAACTTTAAGCGATGTATGTAATAATGCTTATCTAATCAGAGGTACTATTCTTGGAGAGACTGAACCCACGCCAAATGGAAATCGATTTATTCCAAATTCACAGTACATAAAAGATGATAACAGGTTTAGTCCTAAAGGTGTGGAATGGCTATATTTAGCTTTAGGCTACCCTAAAGCCAAAAACGGAAAAGATAAAGCACGTAGGTGTTCCGAAAAGGAGTGCAGAGTAATAACCGGTAATAGATTTGCTTTGTGTGAATTTGGAGCAACTAAACATGATGCTAAATTAGTTGACTTAACAGTAGGAGATACATGGTCACCCACACAGCAACAGCAAGAGATAAGAAGGCTGATAAAAAGCCAGCGTAAAAAGAACCCATTTATTGTGGAAACTGAAATACTTGAACAACATCCGATTTGCAAAAGAATGATTGTCGCAGCTTATGCAAATATAATATCAAGTGAATTATTTGTTCCACTGAATTCAGATAATAAAAGCTTAATCTACGCACCATTTCATTGCATTGCTCACTATTTTCAGTCATTAGGGTACTGTGGAATTATCTATAAAAGCACAGTATATGATAAAGGTAAGAATCTTGTTTTGTTTAACAAGAATTTGGCTATTCCTATTGAGAAAAGCATCAAAGTCTATACTATATAACAAAGTTTACAGACCATAATAAAAATAAAACGGCTGCACCCGAAGGCACAGCCGTTGATCATCAAATATAAACCATATACTCAAACACTGTTTCTCTCGCCATACTTATGAAGCAGTTTTCAAGACCGAGCATTTTCTCAGCATCATTTGCGAAAACAGCTTTCTGATAACAACTGTCGGTCTGCTTCCAAAGCTTCACCTGACGGGAGATAACATCATTGACTTTCAGTTCCATATCATCAAGGTACTTCATGATTTTCCCTTCATTAACGAGCCTGCGAAGCATGTCGGGACAATGGCTGTCAGAGAAATGAAGATGATACCTGATGAAGTCGGTGTTGTAGGTCTTGCTCTCCTCGGTCTGCGTATCGGCGTTGAAGTGGGTGACGGTAACAGTGTTAGTGTCAAGCTTCCACAGCGGAACGTATTTCTTTTTCAGTGGGCTGTATGCGGTATGTTCGCTCTTGTATCTGCTCATAACTCACCTCCTCATTTCCGCTGAAATAAGACAGCAGGCTTTCCTTGTTGACGAGATATTTTCCACGGATACCTTCACCTGTGCGGAAAGCTTTGATTTTTCCTTGTGCTATCAGCATACGGATAGAATGTTCAAAAATACCCTCTATCAACTCAGTACACTCCTTGATAGTCAGCATCCTAACCGACTGCACCGGAGCTTTGACAGACTTTGAAGCGGTTGCAGGCTGTTCCTGAACTTCTTCCTCGGCAGTCAGTTGAAGTAAAAGGTTAATGATGGTGTTTACGATCTCACGTTTTTCTGCTATTGTCATAATGATCTTCCTTTCGTGGGCGGAGTTCTCATAGTCTCTCACCACAGTTCTCAAAATTGATACAGAGATATGCAATAGCGTTGGTCAATTAAGGTCAAGTAGTGGTCAACTGAGTTACAAGAGAACGGCAGAGACTTTGAAATCCAGCAGAACCGAAGTTCTTGTAACTCAATCCAAACGCCGTATTTACGGCACTTTTTGAAGAAAAGGATAATTTATGTGAAGATGCCTGAATACCGGTTCTGGGTTAGCCGAACATTCGGGGTAAACTCAAAGAGATAATTTTATCCCTATTGGGAGCACTCGAAATCACGTATTTACGCTGTTTTGTTCGGTTTGGGTTTATCTGAAATATGGTGAATTTGGGGCGGTAACTAACACGTAACTAACGGGTAACTAACAAAAATCAAGGCATTCATCGTTTGATGGATGCCTTAAATATTTTAATTGTCACGAAAGGATGTGAACAAAATGTATTATATCAGCAAAGTACGCATACAGCGATTTCGTTCAATAATGGATATGGAATTCAATATTTCAGATTATAGTATGCCTGTAGCAATTTGTGGTCAAAATAATGTAGGCAAAACTAATACATTAAGAGCTATTAATTTATTCTTTAATCCAAATACTTTTAATCCTAATACTGATATTCCCGAATTGAAAAAAGCTCAACGTGGTGGTAGTTACTATCCTAAAATAACACTTGACTTTAATTCAGTAGATAATCATTCTCCCAAAATGAGAATAATAAGGGATTTTTCAAATATTGAAAATGACGACGGATTAAAAGGGTACTCACTTCGAAGAGGCAACACTCATCAGTTAACGGTTGATGAGATAAATGATTTTATCTCCAAAATCGAATTTCGTTTGATCAAGTCCATTGATGTAAACATTCCTAAACTGGTAGATGATTTAACAAGTGATATGCTTGATATTAAATTTGATAAATCAAGATTTGTAGCCGCAAAAAAAGATTTAAAGGATGTTTTTGAAAAATATACTGACTTGCTACAAGAAATATTGAATTCTTTCTCTTCGGAAATATCTGATACATTTCATATTTTTAAAGATAATTGGAATGTATCATTCAATGTTCCTAAAAAATCTGATAAATTTAGAGATATTATTTCCGATGATGTTGACTTAAAAATCGACGACAAAAGTGGTATGGGTGTTTCAAACAAAGGATCGGGTTTACAAAGATTAGCTATTATTTTACTAAATATAGAATTAATAAAACGAATATCTCCAAGAAAGAAAAGCTCTTATATATTATGTATTGATGAACCGGATATATTTCTTCACAGTGGATTACAGAAAAAGTTATATCAGTTTATACTTGATAGTGGATTTCAAACAATTTATACAACCCATTCTGAGCACTTTATTGACAAGAATTTACGCAATATTGTGTTTTTAGAGGGGTTGCTTAGTCATAAATTTAGCAAAAGGAAAAATAAAGAAATATATTATCTTGATACAAATATCGTTCCGTTAAACACTGAAGATGGTTATAAAAAAATATGTGAACATTTAGGAATAGAACCTGTTCTTATTTCAGATCCTGTTCTCGCTAAATACAACATTATCGTCGAAGGCGAATGCGATGAAAAATATTTATTTAAGCTGGCAAGTTATTATGGAATTAATCATAGCGAGATTAAATTTATTATTGCCGGCGGGGTAAATCGAATTAATCCTATGTTAGATGTATATAATTCTTTTTCTGCCAATCAATCTGACAAACCTATTGTTCATGTACTGTATGATGATGATGTCGCTGGACGACCAGAATATGATAGAATAAACTCGCTTTTAAAGAATCAAAATAATTTTAAAAATATAGATATAAAGCCGTTTATCATAAAAAACTATTCAGGACAAGCATCACATAATGGCAATTATGAAATAGAAGATTTAATGTATCCAGAAATAATTTGTTTGGTATTAAATCTATTTTTAGCACAACACAACATGACACAGATTGAAGCAAGTAAAGTGATTTCAACTAATTGTTCAAAACGATTCATCCGAAAAGGAATATTAAATGTATGTGAAATGTATACCAGTTTATTAAATCCTGATGAAACCTTATCTCCCCAGCAAACACAAGTTAAGGGAGAAATGTGTGAATTGTTTGATATTTCAAATCCACAAATTAAAAACACACTTGATCAAGCTCGTATAGATCATCCAAATGTCGAAGAGTTTGTTCAAGGTATATTTAAATTTGAATAATTATTTTCAAAACAAAACCGCTGAGGGAACAATCCATCAGCGGTTATTTTTATACCTATATTTTATTGATAGCCTCCAACAACTACTGCACATTAACGTGTGTATAGACCTTCTCGGTCAGTGACATAGCACCCGAATGACCGACGATCTTCTTAACCAGCGTAGGCGATACCTCTTTCTCAGTCATCATAGAGATGCAGGTGTGACGGGTATCGTGGGGCTTGTGTGAGCAGCCGATCAGTTCCATAACAGGTGTCCAGTAGGAATCATAGTAGTTGCGGTAGATGAACTGCTTGCCGTCGGGAGTATGGAGCAGATACTCGTTGCCGTCCTCATACCACTTTTTGAAGAACGGATAAGTCCTGTCATGTATCGGAACAACACGAATACCACTTTCGGTCTTGCTCTCCGCCACCTTGAAGCAACGCTCTTCGATGTTGACATTCTCACGTTTCAGGTCAAGCAGCTCAGACACACGCACTCCACTGTATATCAGCACTAGGACAATCTGTGCATAGAGATTGTTTTCCTGCAGCCACAGAGCATCTATTTCTTACTTGCTGAAAGGAGAACGGTCTGTCTTGTTCGGGTTCTTGTCCTTGAACTTGGTAATATCCACATACTCAGAGTAGTCTTTCATGCATATCTCATACTTCATCGCATACTCATACATCTGGCTGAACAGCACTTTCAACTTGCGGAGTGTGGGATAATTCTTACCGCAGTTGTCTACAACACCCTGCAAGTCAGTCAGCTTCAAATCCTTGAACACTCTGTAGTGCAGGGGTTACAGGTATTATACGATGCTTTGTAGGCTTTTGCGTTGCTGTCCGAGATCGTGGGGAACTTTTCCGCCGACAACTTCTCAAAGACTTCGGCAAAAGTGATTTTGGAGGCTTCAATGTCATAGGGATTCTTATTGTAGTCCATGAGCATTTCAAGCCTTTGATAGAAAAGTTCAATCAGATATACGAAAAA
>UMLR01002785.1_pt1 | contig 12474 bp, 13 predicted proteins | sample 1966741 | NCBI WGS metagenome assembly UMLR01 (sample SAMEA4836207, study PRJEB28245) | human gut metagenome | biome: gut microbiome; material: fecal sample | place: Denmark | collected 2008 | reverse complement strand
TTTATCCAAAGCGTATAACATTTCAATAATGCTTAACAATTGACGATACGGAAGAACAAGGCTTAAATCACCGGGGGTAGCACAAGCAAGTGTTGGTGTAAGCGTGCTTGCGTGCATTCTTTCAGGGGTTGAGCGTCTGCCGTCAAGAAGATCTCCAAATCTTTGCACCAAAACTCCGCCTGAAAGCATGTTTGCCAATCTTGCAATGTGTTGACCATAAGCAATAGGCTCTTTAAACGGTTCTGTAAACTTTTTGCTTACAAGCAATGCAAAATTTGTATTTTGTGTTTTTTTATTTGCATAACTGTGACCATTCACTGTTGAAATGCCGTTATAATTTTCCATTACTACTTCACCGTGGGGGTTCATGCAAAATGTACGAACTTCATCACCAAACGTTGGAGAGTGGTACACAAGTTTTGATTCGTATAATTTGTCAGTGATAGGTTCCATTACAGCCGCAGGAAGTTCAACGCGAACTCCTACATCAACGGCATTGTTCACCATGCCTATTTTATTGCGTGCAAATTCTTTTGCCAACCAATCTGCACCTTCACGTCCCGGGGCAACTACAACATATTGTGCTTCAATTTTGTCACCGTTTGACAATGTGAACCCTTTTATTTGTTCGTTTTCTACAATCAAATCACAAGCTTGAACATCTGTTAAAATAGTTACTTTTTCATCCAAAAAGTCTTGCATTGATTTTAGAACATGCAAACTGCGTTCTGTTCCAAGATGTCGAACCGGAGAATGTATAAGCTTTAATTCAGCTAATGTTGCAGCTTTTTCAATATCTGCAAATAAACTTCTATCATTGCCATAAACCACTTCGGTTGCGCCAAATTTCAAATATAAATCATCTGTATATTTAATTAAATCCTCAACATGAGCTCTATCCATATAATCAAGCAAATGTCCACCTACATCAGGTGTCAAAGTAAGTTTGCCATCGGAAAATGCGCCTCCGCCGCCCCAACCGCAAAGCAAACCACATTTTTTGCATCTTGGACATTTTTCGTAACCCTCTCTTAATAAACATGTTCTTTTTTCTATTTTAGAACCTTTTTCAACAATGATTATTTTCCAATCAGGCTTTATTTTTTGAATCTCTAAAGCCGTAAATATCCCTGCAGGGCCTGCACCTATAATTGCTAAATTATACATTACGATACTCCACTTGTCATCTTGTACTTATACATGTTACATAAAAAATAAAAAAAATACTTAAAATATTAAAAAAACTTAACATGTTGTTATAAAAATATATTATTTAACAGGTTCAATATTTGCCAACTGTGGGTTTAAAAGTTTTCTTCCGTGTTCGTCAAATTGGATTGAAAACAAATACTTGTCATTACATTTCAATATCTTTTCAATGGTGCCATTGCCATATTTTTTGTTATGAATTCTGTCACCTTCTTTAAATTTGGTATCATTGTGTTGGACTAAATCTAAATCTTCAGTTTCAACAATTGGTATGTCGTCATTTTCTGAATATGGAAGATTTTCAATGTCGTTGTTTTCTATTTCGCTTGAAACTACCTCTTCTTCTTGTGTATAAGCAGTCTCTTCTTCATTATCTGTGTCTTTAGTTTCAGTTTCAACTTCTTCATTTTCTAGTATTGCTTCGCTCTGGTTTTGAACTTCAATGTTTTCATTTGTTTCACCCGATTCACTTATTTCGTCATTATTCTCAGCATCATCAACATTGTCTGCAATATTGCTTTGATCATTTTCTTCCGGTAGATTTTCATTTACATCTAAAACGTCAAGTAAGTTTAACATATTTGAATCAATTAAATCATTATTCTCGTCATCATATTCATCATCATTTTCAAGAATACTTGTGTCGTTTAAAATATTGCTTTCATTTTCTAAGTCATTGGAATTATTTAAATTAGCACTTGGTTCAACTATTATTGGCACAACTTCTCCATTTTCAAATGGAACACTACAATTTGTATTTTCAACAGTGGTTTCGTTTTCGTTTATAATATTCTGTTCGATTGAGTCTTCTGATATTTTTTGTTCTTCTTCTATAGTATTTTCAGCTCTTGAAACGTTTTGTTCATTTTGAGCATTATTATTCATGGCTTCTTCGATAGTCATGTTCATAAACGATTCTTTTTCATCATTATCGTCATTTATCTTTTTCTCATCGAAATTTTCCATATCAAACTGGTTTGTTTCAAGCGGTTTGTAATTTTGATAGTTTTCATTTGAGAAATACGTCAAAGAACCGCGCTGCATAATTGAGTCAACATCGGCTTTGATTTGCTCATCAATTATTCTTTCGCGTTCAAAATCAAACTTTTTCAATTTCAAAATAAAAGGAATATCATAAGTTGCTTCGCCGGTAATGATGTATTCATTCAATCCAAGTTTGTGTATAAACGAACTATAGGTGGCAAAATCTTTTGAACGTTGTTGTTGCTTGAACAAAATTCCGTTTGATGAAGACGTTTTTATATAAAAATTTTCTTTGTATAAATAATTTGTGCTTAAAATCGGTTTTATGTGGCTATTTTGATAAATTTTTTCCAAAGTTTTTTTGTTTGAGTTTATATCATCAAGTATCACAACAAAGTAGCAATCAGTATTTATGCTATCAACAATTGAATTAAGAACAAGTTTTTTCCAGTTGTCATCAACATGATATGTGTTTATTATTGTTACATTATTTTCTTCAATATAGTTATTAACTGCAGATATTTCAGACTCATATTGTGCGAAAAGGTTTTGACGAGAATATTTTATAAGTTTATTTCTAAACAGTCCCATTTCAGGAAGTTTAGTTTTACAAAATTCATCTTCTATAACTTTTTCCAATGTTTTAAACGGCAAGAATTTATTCTCCAAAGTTTTAACGTAACTTTGAAGCTCAAGCAAAATGCCTTCAACAACAATTCTATTTTCATAAGCTCCCAAACCAATATCATTTTGGATAATATAGTCAAAAGCAGCATCGTTAAAAGGTATTTTTAGATCTTCACCAAGTTTTATGCTTTTTGCACATTTGTTTTTAAATCTACTTTCAAAATCAACAACAACAACCTTTTCATTAAGCTCATTTAATGTTTCTATAATATTGCTGTTTATTATTTGAGTTGAACGTTTATTGTCACATTCGATATAAAAATTGTTATTTAAAATATTTAAATCGGTTTTTAAATCAACCTTAGTGTTAAGAAGATTACCCCAATTTATGATTTTTTCTTCTTTTCTTATGTGTTTTACGATATCAACAGGGTTTAAGTATTTCAATTGAGATGATTTTGATGGAACATAGCCATTGTATGTCATAACACTGTTAGTTTTAGGATTATAATTTAAAACAAATTTCAATACTGCAATATTGCAATCTTCATAGCGTGATGTTTCGATATTAATTATTTGAGCAAAAATTATTTCATTGGCATCTTGAACCACCAAAAAATCTGACAACATCAATTTTTTATCGTTTAGTGGTGAATATAATATTCTGGCTAAATCATTTTTTATATCTAATATTTCCATAAGTGTTATCTTGGCTCAGATTACCTTTCTAATTACATTTTTTTTAATTATACAAAAGCCAAACTAAAATTACAAACTAATATAAACTTATGTTAATTTTTTTAAGATTTATTTAAATTTTCTTCTAACGCACAAATGGCATCATAAACAACTTGGTTATATGGAACATTGATATTGTGCTTTTTTGCCAAATCAACTACTGTTTTAGAAAATATCTCAACTTCAGTTTTGTTGTTATTTAAAATGTCTTGTAACATTGAAGATTTTCCATCAGGAATCATCAAATCCAAATATTTTAAAGCATCGCCGATTAAGTTTTGATAGTTTTTTACCCCCATGGCTTTTGCCAGTAAACTTACTTCTTCAAACAATTTCAACATAAGATGATAATTTGCACCTTTTTGCTGAAAAATCTTGTAAGGCGCCTTGGATAAAGCCGATGTTTGATTTAATCCTACATTCATCATATATTTGCAAAACCTTGCGTAATTTATATCTTTGGGTATTTCATAAGTAATGTTATTTTCTTTAAAAAAGTTTTCTACTTTCTCAACTTCTTCTTTCAAGTTGTCATTCAAAGTTCCAAATATAATGTTGCCAACTCCGTCAAAAGTTATTTTCCTGCCCAATCGTGTTGAAGTGTGTCCAACAAAATAGCTGTACAAAACTTTTGCATTATTGTATTCTTCTAAAATTGCGTCTTCACTTGTAATTCCATTCAACAAAGACATTATTATTGTATCTTTTGTTAAGAAATTTTTGATGTTTTTTATAACCCATTTTAGCCCATTATTTTTGACGGCTATAATTATTAAATCGGCTTTAAAGTTGTCTTCATTTTGAGGCAAAGTATAATTAAAATAGTATTTTTTGTCGTTGAAATCAAGCCCGTTTTGTTTGTATTTTTCATACCTTGTTTCGTCTACGAGAATTTTCAAATTACATTTTTTACTTTCTAAAAGTTTAACAGCATAAATACTTCCTATTGCGCCTATGCCACATATTAAAACGTTTGTTATTCTCATTGATTTTCTCCATTTTAAATAATATTCCAATTTTACAATGTATAGATGTTAATTTTTGTAAATATTTATATTCTAATTGGTGAATTATTTTTTAAGTGTTATACTAAAATATAATTATTTCTGCATTTATAAACAGAGAAGAAAATATTGAGGCTTGAAAGTAATTGTGTAATCTTAAGTCAAGTACAAACAAAAACAGAAAACAAGACAAAGATTACTTAAAAAATGGGAAAATCAATGGGCAGCTCGCTTGCACTTATTAAATGTTGTTGAAAATAGTAAGTAATAATCGAAGAGGAAATAAAAAATGTATACAAACAAAATAAATTCGAACAATAATTTTAACAAAGTGCAGTTTAAACAAAACAATGACATTAAAAATAAATACTTTTATGTTGACCAATCTGCTATAGACAATTTCAAGTTGCCACTTGGGATGGGGCTTATTTATTCGCAATTTGAGTTTAATAAACCTGATAAAGAAACCAAAGCTATTTTCAAACAAAAATTTGACGACTTTAAAACTAAAAATTTTGGAAAAAAGTTTAAATCGGTACTCATGCCTATTGCAAGTGCAATAGGATTGGCATTAGCGTGTGAAACTTGGGGGTTTAGAAAACAATTTAAAATTGAAAAGAAGAATGATGAAAATGAAGAAAAAATATTAAAAAAAGGACTTACAAAAAAGGGGATTTTCGAAACAATAATAGTTTCATCTGTTGTTGGAATAATTTCTAAGTATATTTTAAAAGATATGAAAAATCGAGAAAAAGCTTTTGACAAAAATATGGCAGCTGTAGGGATAACAATGGCAATTTGGGGAACCTTGTCTTTGATTTCAGGCGTAAACACATTTAGAAATTACAAAACAGAAAAAAATATTTAAAATAGTTTTTAATAAATTTTATAAATGAATAGATAAATTTTATGGTTTAACAATTTCTACATTTGTTGAATAAAAACATAAAAAAGCTTGCCTTGTTTCGCCCTAACTTTTTATATGACGAGCTATCGCGATTTCATATAAAATAATATGTATTCAAGTTAGGATAGACTAAATATGCCCGATATAATCATCTTTTTGCTTATATCATAAACTACTACATAAAATATTACCCGATTGGAGAATATATATAATAATTTTTTAAAAATAATATGTATAATTATAAAAAAGAAATAAAATTTTTTCTTTTGTATATATTTACCGAATTCGACTAAATTATTTTCAAGGAGATAATCAAAATGGATGCAAAATTGCAAAGTATTATTAAAGTTATAATCGTTGAGGATTACAAACTTACTCGCATAGGGTTGCGTTCATCTTTGAATGACTTTGAAGATATTCAAGTTGTAGGCGAAGCTGCAAGTGGCGAGGAAGGCATTGAAAAAGTGTTGGAGTTAAAACCTGATGTTGTACTTATGGATTTGGGTTTGCCAAAGATGAATGGTTTTGAAGCTTTGGAAAAAATAAAAAAAGAGCTTCCTTCTTGCAATATAATAGTATTAACATCGCATGAACGAGAAGAAGAAGTGACTGCAGCTTTAGGCCTTGGTGCAAAGGGATATTGCTTAAAAGACATTTCTCCAAATGCACTTGCTGAAGCGATAAAAAATATTGCGCGTGGGGCTTGTTACATTTCTCCTCAGGTATCAGATTTAGCGTTAAAAGTATTTCCGAAACCTAACAGTTCATCTTTATGCTTCAATGGACAAGAACATTGCCTGCATAAAACTAATGATAGTGGAATTATTCTTACCGAACGAGAACAAGAAGTTTTAAAACTTTTGGTCGATGGCAAAAGCAACACCGAAATAGCGCATGAACTTATTGTTAGTGTTCACACGGCAAAAGCACATGTTTGCTCAATTCTTCAAAAATTGAACGTTGAAGACAGAGTCCAAGCAGCTGTTAAAGCTATACGAGAAGGACTTTTATAAACAAAAAAATTATGCAAAAACTTTTGAATTCTGGTTGTCAAAAACAAACTTTGCACTCAATTTTATGGCTTCAATATTTGAAGAAAGCATGTGTAATTTATTTTTTGGTATCAATTTGTTCAATGCTAAAGTCAAAGATTCAATTTTTAACAACCCTGTTTTACGCACCATTGCACTTAAAGCAACTATGTTTATAAATGAAAGTTGAATGTTTTTTGTCAAATTTTTTAATGTTATAAAAAAGTAAGTAATGTCATCACGATTTTGCACAACTTCATCTTCATTTGCGCAAACAACAATCAAACCGCCTTTTTTCACATTTTTTTCAAAACGATTGAATGAAGGGATATTCAAAGCAATCAAGATGTCAGGCTTATTTATAATAGGTGAACCTATTTCATCATCAGACAACTTAACCGAACAATTTGCGCTGCCTCCACGCATTTCCGCGCCATAAGAAGGTATCCAAGTTGTGTTTAAATTTTCAATAATAGCAGCATAACTTAATAGCTTGCCCGCAAACAAGACACCCTGACCTCCATAACCTGCTATTATTACACTTTTTTCCATTTTTTAATCCTCTCACGCTTAAACAGCACACTTCATTTCGTTTGTTATATCTTTGAAAACCCCAAGTTTATAATATTTTGCGACATCTTCAATTATATGCTTGTTGGCTTCTTTTGGCGTCATTCCCCAGTTTGTAGGACAAGCGCTTAAAACCTCAACAAAGGAATAACCGACATTGTCAATTTGGTTTTGAAATGCTTTTTGAATTATTTTTTTTGTATCGTCATACAGTTTTGGACTGCCGACGGCGCATCTTGCAACAAAAGCTGCCCCCTCACAAGAAGCAACCATTTCTGCCGCTTTAATCGGATATCCGTATTTGTTTACATCTCGTCCAAAAGGTGTAGTTTTTGTTTTTTGGCCCGGAAGGCTTGTTGCACTTGCTTGTCCACCTGTCATACCAAAATTTGTGTTATTTATACAAATTGTTGTTATATTTTCACCACGCAAAGCAGTGTGACATGTTTCGTTAAATCCGATTGTCAAAGCGTCACCGTCTCCTTGATAAGTGAATACGAACTTGTTTGGCTTTGAACGCTTGACTCCTGTTGCCACACAAGGGGAACGCCCATGAGAAGCTCCAACCACATCAAGATTAAAAAACTTTTCCAAAAAAATTGAACATCCAACCGATGAAACAGCTATTGTATCACCTTGCAAGCCAAACTCATCAATCAATTGTGCAACAATGCCCAAAACAAAGCCATGACCACAGCCCAGGCAAAAAGTATATTTAAAATTTTCAATAAAACATTTTGGTTCTTGATATACGAGTTTTTCCATTTTTAACGCACTTTTAACTTTCTAAATTTTTATTTAATTCAATAATTTTTTCCAATATTTCGTCATTATTTATGACTCCGCCACCTGGTTTACCCATAAATTTGACATCACACTTGCCAAAGACGCTACTTCTTATGTCTTTGAGCATTTGCCCCAAATTCATTTCAACATCCAAAACAACTTTTGTGCTTGGATTTAAGGAATTATAAAGTTCGTCTGACGGGAACGGACTTAAAGTTATTGGGCGGAACAAACCAACTTTTATCCCCATTTCGCGTGCTTGCTTGACTGCTGTTTTTGCAACACGTGCAACGGTGCCAAAGGCCGTGATAATTACGTTTGCATCTTCTGTTAAATATTTTTCAAACCTTGTTTCGTTTTTTTTGATTTTCAAAAATTTATTATTTAGCTCGTAATTAAGCTTTTCCAACTCGCCCAAATTCATATGAAGCGATACAAGATTTCTTGGCTCACGATTTTTTGCACCATCTAAAGCCCATTTTTCAATGTCGTAATCGTAATTTTTGTATGGGTACTCACCTATGGAACAAGGTTCCATCATTTGCCCCAAAATGCCATCTGCAAGCAATATGACAGGACATCTGTACTTAAATGCCAAATGAAAAGACAAATACGTTAAGTCAATTGATTCCTGAATTGTTGAAGGAGAAAGCACAATCACTTTATAGTCGCCATTTCCTCCACCATAACAAGCTTGGTTGTAATCACCTTGAGAAGGCGCAATATTTCCCAACCCCGGGCCACCTCGCATCACAGAGATTATTACTCCGGGAATTTGCTGGCAACTCATAGCCGATATAGCCTCTTGCATTAAAGCAATGCCACACGATGAAGAGGAAGTCATGGCTTTTGTACCTGTAGAGCCTGCACCAATGACCATGTTTATTGCGGCAAGTTCACTTTCTACAGGAATAAACACACGATTTGCTTCAATCATCGCTTTGCTTAAATATTCGCCTATTTCACTTTGTGGCGTAATAGGATAGCCGAAATAGCAATTGCAACCTGCTTCGACAGCCGCTTTTGCTATTGCGATATTCCCTTTTAAAAGTATTTTTTCTTCAACTTTCATAGATTTTTTACCTGTAAACTTCACAAATGGCGATGTCCGGACAACTTTTGGCACACATTTGGCAACCTACGCATTTCTCTTCTTCATCCACATATTTCGCGTAATTTGTGTTGTATTTATTTAAATCATCGCTTAATACTATAAGTTTTTTAGGGCATGCCTCAACGCACAAAGCGCACCCCTTACATCTATCCTTGTTTATTACTATTTTTCCCATAAGTCCTTATTAGTTTTCTTCTTATTCTTAAATTATAACACTTAAAAAAATATACAAGTGATTTTTTAAATTGTAACATTTTGTAAATTAATATATCGAAACATGGCAATAAATATCCATAAAAAATACTTTATATATTTAAGAAGGAATGTTCATATGAAAACAAAAAATGAGGATTTAGGCATGGCGGGACAAAACAAGACACAAGAAAAAGAATTAAAAAATAAAATAACCAATGTTTTAAGCAAAACAAACACAAAATTTTTAATCCACAACTTGGAAAAAAGAATACTTCTTTTAGGTCTAACAGATAAATAATGGTATTTTTTTGTAAAAAAATGTTAAGTTTTAAGATATGTTAAGAGAATTTCTTAATTTAAAATCATGAAAACTCATGCCCTGCATGCATTTTCATGTCAAAAATTCCTCAAACCATGTCATACCATGCAAAACAAGAATCCAAAGCGGCGAAATTGTTGCAATGTAACAATTTCGCCGCTTTGTTTAGAAATGTTAAGGTTCTTTCCAATTCTATTGTAAATGACATGTCAATAGATATAATTGTTATTATCAGGTGAAAACAAAGACACCTCGAAATTTGATAGATAGTTTATAATATATGTGGGGCTTTGGAGGGTATAATGCCAAGAAGTAGGGATATGGGAAAATCTACCTCTGTCAGAAGGTGGACAAATACAGCTTTAGAATGCTACAAGCGTGGGTGCGTTTGCGACGGGTGCTTTTATAGTGATTTTTTCAACACTAGTAACCAAACATGTCAAATGAAAGCATCTGTTTTGGAATTGGTTCGTGTGCTTGGAAAACCGGACGTTGAAATTCCACAGTTTCTTCTTGACGATTAAGACTCTATCTATAGAGTTTTAATCGTCTTTTTACAATCGTGTTGTTAATCATTAAATCTTGTTCTGAATTATATATTTTTAAATAGTTGTCGGCTTTTGTTAAAAATAAACTTAAAAAATTATTTGAATTTTTATTTATTAGTTTTATATTACTTTTATTTGTAAATTCCATGAAATTATAGTCAATATTTTTTAAATTTGTAATGTCTAAAACTTTTTGATATTTTTTGTATTTAGAATATAAATCATTTAACTTCACAAAGAGTGCCTCATTTATTATTGACGCATTTATAATAACAATTATAAAATTTTTGTTTATTTTATAACTAATCATATTTTAATATCCCTAACATATATCATTATCCTACATTTTATAAACGATGTTAACTATACAAAAGTTGGGTTTTATGAAATTTGGGCAAAAGTTTTGTTTTTATTTTTGTATTAAAATAAAAATATGGAAATGACATATAAAAGCACAGGTGTTGATTTCGACGCAGATAGTCAATTAAACAAGCATTTGGAAAAAATTATTGACACAAACAATATAAACAGTTTTGCATCGTTGTTTTGTGTCAATAACAATTGTCCACAAATTCGTCTTGCGACAACTTGTGATGGGGTAGGAACAAAAATTATTCCGCTTCTAAAATATAAAATGTTCAAAACCATTGCAAATGACCTTGTCGCGATGAACTTTAATGACCTTGCAACAAAAGCGGCAAGTCCTCTGTTTTTTTTGGATTATATTGCAAACAACAACATCAGCGTTGAAAGTTTGAAAGTATTTTTGACCGAATTAAATAATATTTTAAAAAAATACGACTGCAAACTTCTTGGTGGTGAAACTTCTCAAATGAAAGACATTATCAGAGAAAACATTTTTGATGTTTGTGGATTTGTTGTCGGACAAACAACTATAGATGAAAAAAATCTTAACAAAATCACGCCAAATGATATTCTTGTCGGGTTAAAGTCAAACGGTGTTCACAGCAACGGATTCACATTAATTCGCAAGCTTTACGAAACAAAACAATTGTCCGAAATCCAACTCGTTGAAACGCTTAAACCAACTTATATTTACATAAATGAAATTTTAGAATTGTTTACACAAAACATAGTTAAAAAAGTTGCAAACATCACAGGTGGCGCGCTTGAAGGAAATATAAAACGCATTATACCAAAAGGTTTAAAAGCCTCCATTTCAAAAAATGTTATTTTAAACAACATGGATTTGATATTTGTCAAATTAATAAATATCATTGGCGAAAAAGAAGCTTTTGATGTTTTTAATATGGGTGTTGGAATGGTTTTGGTTGTCGACAGGAAAAACTTTGACAAAGTAAAACAAATATGTCATAAATTTCAACCTTATATTATTGGAGAAGTTGTTGAAGATGATGGAAATTGCAATTTTTGCTTCAAATAACGGGTCTAATTTTGAAGCTATCATTCAATATTTTAAGCATTTAAAAAATAAAACCTTAAAAAAGCACAATCTCCATTTTGTCCTTGTCACAAACAACAAGCAAGCTTATGCAATAAGACGTGCAAAAAGGTTGAAAATTAAACATTTTTTCATTAAACATGAAAATTTAACCGATTTTTTGAATAAAAACAAATTTGACCTTTGTGTCTTATCCGGTTACATGAGAATTGTTGAAAAAGACTCGCTTACTACTTCCACTTTCATCAACATTCATCCCTCGTTTCTTCCAAATTACAAGGGGAAAAATGCAATAAAAAGAATTTATAAAGACAAATCATTTGATTCTTCAGGTATAAGCATTCATTATGTGAATGAAAATGTTGATGATGGCGAAATTATTTTTCAAAAAAAAGTCAAGTTTGACACAAATACTAGCTATTCACAATATGAAAAAAAAATCCACAAAGTTGAACACAATATATACCCCAGAATTATAGAAAAGATTTTACTATCTTTATGTTAAAATTAAATTTGTGGGGATGAGGGAAAATTAGTAAAAGAACATGAAAACAAATTGGAAAATAATTGAAAATAAAAAAGATTGTCAAAATGTTGAAGCTGAATTTTATGAAATTATTGGAAATAAAAAACTTGCACAAATTTTGATAAATCGTAAAATTGACAGTTTGGAAAAACTATATGATTTTTTTAATCCGAATGAAAAATTTGCCTTTGATTATAACGTTTTTGCAGACACGGAAAAGGTTATATCACGCATTGATAAAGCTATAAACAATAGTGAAAACATTATAATATATGGTGATTTTGATTGTGACGGAGTCACCTCAACAGCTCTTTTATACAAAACACTAAAAAACATTGGTGCAAATGTTGATTTTTATATCCCAAATCGAATTGAAGAAAGTCACGGTTTGAACACAAAAGCGCTTGTCAAACTTTTGGCAAAGAAAAAAGCAAAGCTTATAATAACTTGCGACTGTGGCATTTCAGACATTGAGGAAGCAAAATTTATAAAA
>UMLR01023365.1_pt1 | contig 12506 bp, 9 predicted proteins | sample 1966741 | NCBI WGS metagenome assembly UMLR01 (sample SAMEA4836207, study PRJEB28245) | human gut metagenome | biome: gut microbiome; material: fecal sample | place: Denmark | collected 2008 | reverse complement strand
TTGGCAAGGTTATGCTCTACCAACTGAGCTATTTCCGCATTCTGTAATTAGCGCAAGCGATTTTTCGATTGCGAGTGCAAAGGTAATGCTTTTTCCGAAACTACCAAAACATTATAATACTTTTTTCATCAAAAGCTATTATATTGTCTTTTTCAACCCCATTTTGAAGCAATTACACAAGCTTCTTTTCCTCCAAAAACAAGATTCAGGGAAAGTAGAAAAAAACTTCAGCATATTTAAGGAAAAACATCTCGATATTTTTTTATTTTTTGTACAAAAGCCAGCAACCTTTGTACGATTTTTTTTGAAAGATAACGACAGCTATCCCAACCGTCAGGCATCTTCAATAAAAAACGTCCGCACAAGCCTGTTCGAAGGTGTACGGACGCTATGACTTACAATCAGAAGTAACTTATAATCAACACATTCTGTCGCGATAATCTTCATAACGGAAGGTTTTATACACCTCCAGTTCTCCATCAGTGTGGAGCAAAGCAACAGAAGGATGATGAATTCCATTAAACATGTTTGTCTTCACCATCGTATAATGAATCATATCTTCGAATATGATGCGTTCGCCTATCTGCAATTCATGATCGAACTTCCAACTGCCCATATAGTCACCACTCAAGCAGCTGTTTCCGCCCAAACGATAAACATGGTCCTCACGAGCAGCAGTCTTCACAGCATCAGGCGGAAGGGTTTCGGCATTGCGCACCTTAGGCTGATAAGGCATTTCCAGACAGTCGGGCATGTGACAGGTAAAGCTCACGTCAAGAATAGCCGTACGTATACCTCTGCTCTCTACCACATCGACAACCGATGCTACCAGCGGTCCGGTCTGCCAGGTAAAGGCTGATCCCGGTTCCAGAATAATCTGAAGATTCGGATAGCGTTCACGCAAACCTTTCAACAGTCCGATAAGGTGTTCCACATCGTAGTCTTTACGTGTCATCAGGTGTCCCCCACCCAAATTCAGCCATTTCAATTGAGGGAACCAGCGAGAGAACTTTTCTTCAATGTGTTTCAGTGTACGTTCCAGCTCATACGAACTCGACTCACAATGACAATGACAATGAAAGCCTTCAATTCCTTCGGGCAAACGGTCGGGAAGCAAATCGGCAGTCACACCGAAACGGGTTCCGGGAGCACAAGGATTATAAAGTTCTACTTCCACTTCCGAATACTCTGGATTCACACGAATACCACAAGATACATGTTCCGGATAAGCCTTTGCCTGCGGATAAAAACGCTCGAACTGCGACAGCGAATTGAACGTAATATGACTGCTATACTTCAGAAAAGCAGGAAAATTGGTCTCTGTATAAGCAGGAGAATACGTATGAGCCTTGCTGCCAAACTCTTCGAAAGCCAGTCTGGCTTCGTATTCAGAACTTGCTGTTGTGTAATGAATATATTCACGGAATATCGGAAACGATTTCCACATGGCAAAAGCCTTGAAAGCAAGAATAATTTCCACACCGGCACGTTCTGCCACACTTTTTATCAGACTCAGGTTCTTTCTGAGCAAATCTTCTTCCATAACATAACAGGGAGAAGGAACTTTTGTTACATCCAACATATATTTATCAATCTTTATTCTATTATTTTAAACCGTGCAAACTTCAGCAGCAACTGCTTTTCTCCCGCATTACGGAAGCGTACCGTTGCCTTACAGTTATCTCCACTTCCTTCAACTTTAATAATCTCGCCTATACCGAAACGTTCGTGTTCTATCTGCTTTCCGGCACAAACTCCATTTACAGCAGGAGAAGAAGCAGAAGTTCCGACAGAAGTTTCCGCCGCAGGGATTCTACGCAGTACACGTGGAGCAGCCGGCTTGACGAAGCGACGAGGTTCTTCGGGAATTTCACCTCCATCAAACATCGACGGCGAATTACCAGATATATACCGCGGAGTGTCCGAATCCATTTCACGGCGAAAACGCTTCGCCCCCTCTTCTACCTTTCGGGAAACGATATCCTCCTGAGGCAGGTTCAAATATCTGGCATCTATATCTTTTAAGAAACGACTGGGATTACTGAATTCCACCTTACCGTATTTAAAACGAGTCTTGGCAAACGACAGAAAACAGTGTTCTTCCGCACGGGTAATAGCTACATAAAACAACCGGCGTTCTTCCTCAAGCTGCTTGTATGAATCGCCAGCCATCGGACTAGGAAACAAATTTTCCTCCAAGCCTACAACAAAAACATTCTTAAACTCCAGTCCCTTTGCCGAATGAATGGTCATCAATGTCACCTTGGGTGCATCATCAGCCCCTTCACTGTCCTGATCAGTAAGCAACGACACTTCCGACAAATAATCAGTAAGCAGGATATGCGTATTGCCTTCTTCTTCCCGACCGGCACAGAAATCGTGCATACCGTTTATCAATTCTTCAATGTTTTCCTGCCGGCTCAAATTCTCAGGCGAACGGTCCTGATAAATATCATTGATGATACCCGACTGACGGACAATGTCTTTTCCCGACTCGTAGGCTCCGGTATGCGAAACCGCTTCTACAAATCCGGCAATCAAATCACGGAATGCCTGCAATTTGGTGTGAGTGCCTTTCGTCAAAGATACTCCATAAGTCAGCGGTTCGTTCAACACCTTCCACAAGCTTACTCTATGCACATTGGCTGCATCAATAATCTTATTTAATGTAGTATTGCCTATCCCCCTTGCCGGATAATTGATAACACGCTTGAAAGCCTCCTCATCATTCGGATTGACAGCCAAGCGGAAATAAGCTATCACATCTTTTATTTCCTTACGCTGATAGAAAGACAAGCCTCCGTAAATACGGTAAGGAACTCCCCTCTTGCGTAATGCCTCTTCGAAGATACGGCTTTGGGCATTCGTACGATACAATACAGCAAATTCATCGTATGAATATCCTTTTTTGGTCCGGAGCTGGGCTATCTTGTTTGCAACAATCTCCCCTTCTTCCACATCGCTGTAAGCATTGAATACCGTAATAGGTTCTCCCTTATCGTTTTCAGAGAAAACTTCCTTACGTATCTGCTCCCTGTTTTTCTCTATAAGACTGTTTGCCGCCTTGACAATGGTCTGCGTAGAACGATAATTCTGTTCCAGCTTAAACAAGCGGGCATCCTTATATAAACTTGTAAACTTCAGAATATTGTCGATGTTCGCTCCGCGGAAAGAGTAAATACTCTGCGCATCATCACCTACAACACAGACATGGCGATATTTTTCTGTAAGTTGCAGTACAATGCAATGTTGTGCATAGTTAGTATCCTGATACTCATCTACCAAAACATAGCGGAAGCGAGAAGCATACTTGTCACACAGTTCCGGATGTGTCTGAAACAATATATAGGTGTAAACTAGCAAGTCGTCAAAATCCATGGCATCACTCTGCCGGCAACGCTCCCAGTATCTCCGGTAAATATCGCGCACAGCCGGTATTTTAGCAGCCTGGTCATTTTCATAAAGTTCACGACTGGCAGCATAGGCATCGGGAAGCATCAGATGATTTTTGGCATTACTGATACGCGACTGTACCACTCCCGGCTTATACACTTTATCGTCCAGCTGCATTTCTTTGATAATGGCCTTGATCAGACTTTTCGAATCGGCGGCATCATAAATAGTAAAATTTGCAGAAAAACCAATGGCAGCCGCTTCCGTACGCAAAATACGTGAAAAGATAGAATGGAAAGTCCCCATCCATAAGTATCGCGCACGTTCCGCTCCTACCCGACGCGCAATACGTTCCTTCATCTCACGTGCAGCCTTATTGGTAAAAGTCAGAGCAAGAATAGACCACGGCTCATAACCGTTATCCAGCAGATAAGCTATCTTATAAGTCAGCACACGGGTTTTTCCCGATCCGGCTCCTGCAATAACAAGAGAAGGACCATCATTGTATAACACCGCAGCACGCTGACTTTCATTCAGTTCATTCAAGTAATCTGTCATACAGGTTAAAATATTTCAGGCACAAAGATAGCACAAATCCAGCAGTGTTCTAATACATTTCCAAGCTACGCCTAAACAATTTTTCCAAACTCGAATATTTATTATAAAATCCCCAAAGCTTACTGCTACAGTAAAAACACGAAAAGAGGAAGTTCCCCGGCATTTTATCCGGCAGAACCTCCTTCTCTCTCTACAGTCTCGATTATATAATATACCTTACTGAAAACCGAAAACCATCTTCTAAATTAAAGGTTTGGATTTTTAGCCGAATCAGTATCTGGATAAGGCATATATACCATCTTATCATTCCATGAGCCGCTTACTTCTACACCTTCTTTCACCTTTACTCCCGGCACTATTTCAATTTCAGGATTGCCCTGACGTTCTTCAAACGTTTTCTGTAGAAGTTTCATACGGAACTGGTCTGCCCGGCGAGTTACCATAGCAACCCAATAACCAGCAACTTCCCATCCATGTCCCTCTAAAGCAGCCTCAGCAAGCTGTGAAGCATTCATTGCATCAATATTTACTCCATTTATAACTTGCCATTTTCCATCATCTTCATACGTTTTTTCCTTTGTTCCATAGGTATCACCTACCATTCCACGCTTACGCACGTCTTTCAGACATTGTTTTGCCAATGACAAATCGCTTTCTCCCGCACGGGCAGCAGCTTCTGCGTACCACAGTTTCACTTCTGCATAGCGTATCAGACGATGACGATGCCCATTACACATATTCTGACTTGCAGGCAACGTATAATCATACGGAGCATCAATATTAGTCTTTGTCGACGGTTCCCAGTTTACAGAAAAGACGCTGAACATCGGATGACATTCCGGAATCACCCAACCGTCTTCTGATTTGTCATACCAGTTATGCAGTTCATACCCGTTTCCATCTTTATTGGGTTTCAGAATCTGTGGGTCATAAGTGGCATCCTTGCGAGGACCTTCCGGAAATTTCTGCCAGAAACGGATTTCTCCCCATGCATCTCCCCATCCACCAAGTGATTCAAACTGATCACATGAAGTAAGTTGGGAATCTTGCACCCAGTCTACATTTGGAGAATAATTAATTCCAAGAATGGTTTCCTTATTATAGTTATTACTCATGGCATATACATCGTAAAAATTCTCATCCATACGAATATCATATATTCCATTACGTTCACCTTCTATCACCTTCTTGGCTTCATCGGCTGCTTTTTTATAATAAGCAGTTCCTTTCCCTAAAGGCCATCCGGCCATAGCCATATACACAGCAGCACGCGTAGCCTCTACTGCTTGTTTGGTTACATATACATTTACACCATTCAAAAAAGCCGGTGCATTCTTATAACTTGCGGGTAGTCCTTCACATTCATCCGAAGTAAGGTCGGCTACAATTTGCTCGTACACCTGTTCTACACTGCTAGGTTTCATAGTGAAATCATCGTTTTCATTGGTCAGTGTCAATGGAATATCTCCGAAAAGGCGTACCAACGTAAAATAAGCATAAGCACGCCAGAACTTAGCCTGACCTATAGCCTGATTCAGCGATGCAGCATCAGTAGGAGTTTTCGAAGCGTTCTGTATAATAAAATTAGCAGCTTTTATAATTGCATAATGGTCGGACCAGCAATCTTTTACTCCTTTATTAGAGTTCACTGGAGCAAAACGGTCAATTTCTGCAGCGGCCTGCTTGTTACTTCCCGGATTGGTCGTAATATCATCTCCCTGCCACTGAGGATACTGAGGATTGGTACGAGTTTGTGAATAATTTACTTTACTGTACAACGAATATACACTCATATCCAGTTCTTCCTGTGTACTGAAATAACCTTCTGGAGTAAGTTTTCCCTGAGGATTTTCCTGAAGCAAGTCCGAACAGGAAACAGTTATCAATGAAGCTGCCATGATACAGCCCAGAAATATCTTTGTTTTCATATCAATTTGATTAAAGGTTAAAAGTTCATGCGCACACCGAAGGTAAAAGTACGAGGAGTAGGATAAGCTCCCATATCAATACCTGCATCCACATCCACATTATCATTAGAGAAAGTTGTTCCAACCGGATCCATACCCTTATAACCGGTAATAGTAAAGAGATTCTGGCAGCTTAGCGTCAAACGGATATCGGCAAACTTTGTTACTTTTTTCGACAGATTATACGATAAACTGATATTTTCCAGTCTTACATAGCTAGCATCTTCAACCCACTTGGTAGATACAGCCTGATAATTATTTCCAGCCACCTTCAGCCCCGGATATATAGCCGACTGTCCCACCTTATCAAAATTATCAGTATAAGCCTCACGTAATGTAATAAAACGAGAATCGCCTACCATTGAAGCCATTGTAAAACGTGCCAGATTCAATCTGTCAGCTCCGAAGGCTCCGTTGAAGAATAAGTTAAGATCCCAATTTTTGTAAGTCAATGTATTATTCCATCCTACAGTAAAGTCAGGAGTTGCCTTTCCGATAACCCGACGATCGGATCCATCAATTGTTCCGCTATTATCCATATCCTGATAAGTATCCTTACCAGATTCATCAAGCCCTGTCCAGATATAACCATAGAAAGATCCGATTGCATATCCCGGCTTAATGATACTAGCCTCATCCACCATACCTGAAGCCGGCTTTGAGCCGAAGAAATAATAGTTTTCACCTCCAGCAAGTTTTTCTACACGATTCTTCAGATAAGTTCTGTTTACAGTTGTCGACCAGGTAAAATTCTTATGCTGAATCAAATGTGCAGTCAGTGATATATCTACACCTCGGTTACTGATTTCTCCATCATTCACCCAATAACTTGCACCACCTTTATAATTAGGCATTGTCTTTTTAAGCAAAGCATCGGTAGTGCGCTTATCAAAGTAATCGACACTCATTGACAAACGGTGATTGAACATTGAAAAATCCAGACCAACATCAAACTGGCGAGTCTTTTCCCATGTAAGTTCAGGAGTTGCAATATCATTAGCCCAATAACCGACATAGTCACTGCTTGTTCCAAAATTATATTTAGTCTGCGTCATCAGTCCTAAAGTAGAATACGGATCAATAGCCTGATTACCCACGATACCAAAACTAGCACGCAGTTTCAAGTCTTGTACAGCCTTGACATTCTTCATGAACTTTTCATTACTGATAGTCCAGGCAGCAGCTACAGAAGGAAAGAATCCCCATTTATTTTTAGAGAAGCGAGAAGAACCGTCAGCACGGAAAGTACCTGTCAGCTGATAACGGTCGTTATAATTATACATCACACGCGTTACTCCGGAAACCAGTGCCCAGTTCTGTATACCATTACTTACATCGCGGCTTTGAGCCATACTTGCATCCCACCAACCGACAGATTCCGTCAAAAGATTTTTTCCGGAAATATTCATCAGACGTTCCTCATACTTCGTTACTTCGTATACGGCAGTAGATGTCAGCGAGTGCTTATTCCACTTACCCATGTAAGTAAAGTTATTAGAACTCTGCAACATCATACGGTAGGTATCACTATTTCCCATGCTGTTCGACGGATTCACCCGTTTAGAAGAAAAACTGTATGATTTGGCATCGTAATAGTCAACACCGTTAGTTGTCGTAAAAGTCAGTCCTTTTGCAAGATTAAAACGCAAATCTACGTGTCCGGTAAACACATCAGTCATAGTTTCTCCACCTTGCAAACGCAAAATACCTACAGGATTGCTGGCTATGGAGTTAATAGGATCCTTCGCATAATTATTACCATCCATCATCTGCATAGTAGGAGAATAGTTCATGGCAATCCAGATCGGATTATCTTTTCCAGTAGCAAAAGATCCTCCTTTACGTATATTATGCGAAGCATTGACATCTGCCGTCACATGCAGCCATGGAGTAACTTGTGACGTAACATTAGCTTTAGCCTGATAGCGTTCATTCTTCGACTCTATTACAACTCCAGTCTGTCCCATATAGTTGCCGGACAAATAGAACTGAGTCTTATCATTACCTGACGATACCGCTACTTTATAATTCTGAGTAATACCTGTACGGAAAATTTCATCCTGCCAGTCTATTCCTGGATTCGTACCATTCAAATAAACAGACATCTCATCTTGCGTTTTCTTTCCAGCATCGACCAAAGCCTGAGCATATTCACGTGAATTAAGCAAATCATAGCGTTTATATACATTTGCAACTCCAAACGAGGCATCCAAAGTTACTTGAGTAGCTCCAGCCAACCCTGTCTTAGTCGTAACCAATACAACACCGTTTGAACCACGAGAACCATAGATAGCTGTAGAAGAAGCATCTTTTAAGACTTGCATAGACTGTATATCCTCTGGATTAATGCCATCCAAACCACTTTCCCGTACAATACCATCCACTACATACAAAGGATCATTACTTTTATTAATAGAACCAGAACCGCGCACACGAATCTTTACGCTACCGCCTGGCACACCACTGTTTTCCACTTGTACACCAGAAACACGTCCTTGCAAAGCATCCGAAACCTGCGTTATAGGCTGATCCTTAAAGCTTTTATTATCAAGTACAGCAACCGCTCCTGCTACATCAGCCTTACGAACAGCTCCATAACCAATAACAACAACTTCATCCAAAGTTTCAGTATCTTCTTTCAGGACTATCTTTGCACCATTTTGATTTTTAGCCGAAACCTCCTGTGATACATAGCCTATATAAGAAAAAACTAAAACAGCATTCGGAGATGATAAGCTTAAAGAAAAGTTTCCTTCAAAATCCGTTATAGCACCATTTTCAGTACCTTTTTCTACTACATTTACTCCAATCAACGGATCACCATTTACATCGACAACAGTACCAGTAAATTCTGTAACTTACTGAGATACAGAAACTTCAGTAACATTCGCAGCCATTGCTTCTGCTGCAGAACTAATTGCGACAAACAAACTAAGGGCAATGGGGACAGAGTGTAAAAGTCTCCTTGTCCAAGGAGAGTTCACCTCCCGACAAAATTGATTCTTTTTCATAAAAAAATTAAGGTTAACTATCAAAGTATTATTATCACCCGGATGCAATAATTAAATACAATAATTGACTTTAACAGGTTTAGTTAAAGTTTATTTTTGTTTTCCGCAAAGAAAGAATTTAATTTTAAAATCAGCAAGAATATCAGTAAAATATTTTCATTTTTAACCAATAAATAATGATAACATTTAGAAATACCCCGATAGTTTTATAATTCCTTTTCAAATAAGATCTTAACCTGCCTTCAAAATACTTTCAGAAGACCAAATAAAACACACAAGTAAAATAATTAATTGCATTTTATTATTGAAATATAAAGACTCGCTTGTCTCTCGAAACAAAAAAATCAGCCGAATTCTTTTCTATCGAATCCGGCTGATCTCTCATATAAAAAGCAATAATTAATTTTTAAAGCTATGAATCGGCGCAGGAATACGTCCCTTACGATTTACAAAAGCCTCACAGCTAAAACGGTTGACAGGCATCACAGGAGCATATCCCAGCAATCCACCAAACTCAACAGTATCACCAACCTCTTTACCCACTACAGGAATAATACGCACGGCGGTGGTTTTCTGGTTAATCATACCAATAGCTGTTTCATCGGCAATAATACCCGAAATAGTTGCAGCAGATGTAGTTCCTGGGATAGCAATCATATCCAAACCTACTGAACAAACACAAGTCATCGCCTCCAGTTTTTCCAAAGTTAAAGCACCGGCTTCTACCGCATTTATCATACCCTGATCTTCACTGACAGGAATAAATGCTCCACTTAGTCCTCCAACATACGATGAAGCCATTACTCCACCTTTCTTTACCTGATCGTTCAACAAAGCAAGAGCAGCTGTGGTTCCAGGTGCTCCCGGATGTTCCAAACCAATCTCCTGTAATATTTCGGCTACACTATCACCAATAGCCGGAGTTGGAGCAAGTGACAAATCAATGATACCGAAAGGAACGCCCAAACGGCGAGAAGCTTCCTGTGCAACCAGCTGTCCGACACGTGTAATCTTAAAGGCTGTACGCTTGATAGTTTCACAAAGTACCTCAAAACCTTCACCACGTACTTGTTCCAATGCGTATTTCACAACGCCCGGTCCGCTGACACCAACATTTATAATAGCATCGTCTTCCGATACTCCATGAAAAGCTCCTGCCATAAATGGATTATCATCGGGAGCATTACACAATACGACCAGTTTAGCACATCCCAAAGAATCACGCTCCTTAGTCAATTCCGCAGTCTCCTTGATTATTTCTCCCATAAGGCGAACAGCATCCATATTGATGCCTGTTTTAGTCGATCCCACATTCACTGAGCTGCAAATACGTTCCGTACAAGCCAAAGCCTTAGGAATAGAACGAATAAGCAATTCATCGCTTCGGGTCATGCCTTTCGAAACAATAGCAGAATATCCTCCGATAAAATTCACTCCCAATTCTTCTGCAACCCGGTCTAATGTCTGTGCTATCTTTACATAATCATCCGGAGTATGGCATGCAGTACCGCCAACCAATGCTATAGGAGTAATAGAAATACGTTTGTTTACGATAGGAATTCCATACTCCTTGGCAATATCCTCTCCCGTTTTTACCAGATTTTTAGCAAAGCGGGTCATCTTATTATATATATTCTGACAGAGAACATCCAGATTACTGTCGGCACAGTCCAACAAGTTTATTCCCATAGTAATGGTACGTACATCCAGATTTTCTTTCTCTATCATCTTATTGGTTTCGAGAACCTCGGATATATTAATCATAGCAATACTGTTTTTTAGATACGATGCATTTTATTGAATATTTCCTCACGCTGGCATTTCACCTGTACTCCGATTTCATTTCCGGCTTCTACCAGTTCAGTTACTATTTGCTCGAAAGGCTTTTCTATATTCGCCAGATCTACAATCATCATCATATTAAAATACTCCTGAACAATAGTCTGAGAAATATCCAATATGTTTACATTATTTTTAGCAAGATAAGAACATACCTTTGCTATGATACCCACTGTATCTCCACCTACTACAGTAATAATCGCCTTATTCATAATCAAGTTTTCTAAGTGTTATTAATTTTACAAAGATATGTATTTATTATCAAAAGCCACCTCTCTAAAAACTTTTTTTACCCAAATGCTTGCTTATTACAAAATTTTACGTACCTTTGCATCGCTTTTGAAAGGAAGCACTCTTACAAAAGAGTTTTGGAGAGGTGGCAGAGTGGTCGATTGCGGCGGTCTTGAAAACCGTTGTACCGCGAGGTACCCGGGGTTCGAATCCCTGTCTCTCCGCAATAAACGCTGAAAATCAGCAAATTGCAAAACAAACACCCAGTTTTACACCCAAGAATGTAAAGTTGGGTGTTTTTGTATTATTTAAGATTTAACTGCTCTGTTTGTTTCGCTCTTGTTTCTCGTGGGTTTCTATATATTAATCAAGGAGCAATAAAGAAGAGTGCCAGCTGCCTTCCTTATTGCTCCTCGTTTTAAGTCTAAGAAATTATTTCTAAAGAGTAGATTCTGAAAAATCTAATTCATATACAACTTCTCCAAGACTATTTTTGTGGAAAGTTCCTGTACAAATAAGTTCTGGAAAATCTTCCGTCCAAAAAGGTACAATAATTTCGGGTTGGGAAGAAAAATCGATTTGTGATTTTAGTTCATTGGCTCGTTTTTCGCAAATTGATTGTAATTTCTCGATGCTATCTGTGTTTTTACCACAATGAATAACTAACTCCTGTTGATTTGATGTTGGCATATGAATATTATTTTAGTGATTTATTATAAGTCTTCTCCATTTGCTCTATTATACTCATTGTCATAGAACATGGTAATATAGTATTTTCCATAAAAATCAGAAATTATAAACCATACAGGCTTCTTGGATATTAAGTCCATAGCATATGATACTCCCATTTTTGTAATATCTGTTTTAATATCTTCTGTAGGATTTTCTAATTCTTTTTCAGAGTATTTTTGAAGTAAAATTTCTTTTAATTCATTTGCCATGGCAATAGAATCTGTAATCACAGGGTTTTGATAAAAAACAGCTTCATATCTTTTATTATTTACCTTCATTTCGTATGATATATCCTCATCTTCTGGAATTGTGTAATCATCAAGACTCGTATATTTGGAATTGCTTTTAAATTGTTGACATAGTCGGTTGAATCTGATTCGAATATCAGTTTCATCTACATAATTAACATCACTTATTCCAATTCGGCTAACTTTGTTATTAGTTGTTACAACGTGTATTGTGACTTGGCTACCATTAAATTCTCCTTCCAAAATATTTTTGTCACTCGCAGAACTTACAAACCCTTTTTCTTTAAGTTTCTGAATCATTTCAGGTTTAAATCCGTCAATAGGAATTCCCATAAATTTAGTAACATCTTTCTGCGCAAACAGAGAAACCGAAATTACTAGCAAAATCGCAACAGACAGAATTCTTCTCATAGCTTTTTTGTTTAATATTTACCTCCAGCTACCACAAGGACTTTACAATATCACGAAGCGTGGAACTGTAATGTGTAATGCCACGTCTTTGAATGAAGGTCCTGAGAAAACCTTTG
>UMLR01027127.1_pt1 | contig 12527 bp, 10 predicted proteins | sample 1966741 | NCBI WGS metagenome assembly UMLR01 (sample SAMEA4836207, study PRJEB28245) | human gut metagenome | biome: gut microbiome; material: fecal sample | place: Denmark | collected 2008 | reverse complement strand
CCAAGCTGAAGCTGGCATTTTTAATGGACAAGCATGATACCATCGGTATCGATTGTGTAGCCATGTGTGTGAATGATGTGGCATGTGCAGGCGGCGAACCTCTATTTTTCCTGGATTATATCGCATGCGGACGCAATATCCCCGAGAAGATCGCTACCATCGTAAAGGGTGTGGCAGAGGGCTGTAAGCAGTCTGACGCAGCACTGGTAGGCGGTGAGACCGCAGAGCATCCCGGACTGATGCCCGAGGATGAGTATGATCTGGCAGGATTTGCAGTAGGCGTGGTAGAACGTAAGGATCTGATCACCGGTGAGAATATCAAGTCCGGTGATGTACTGGTGGGCATTGCTTCCTCCGGTGTACATTCCAATGGTTTTTCTCTGGTGAGAAAAGTATTCAATATGACAAAAGAGAGCCTGGATACCTATTATGACGAGCTGGGCAAGACTCTTGGTGAGGCACTGCTTGCTCCCACCAGAATCTACGTGAAGGCTATGAAGTCTGTGAAGAACGCAGGCGTTAAGGTAAAGGGCTGCAGCCATATCACCGGTGGTGGTTTCTATGAGAACATCCCCAGAATGCTTCCCGACGGCATCCGTGCAGTTGTGAAGAAAGACAGCTACGAAGTACCTGCTATTTTCCGCCTGATGCAGAAGAAAGGCAATATCACAGACGAGATGATGTATAATACTTACAACATGGGTCTGGGCATGGTACTGGCACTGGATCCCGCAGATGTGGATAAGACTCTGGAAGCTCTGAAGGCAGCAGGAGAGACTGCTTATGTGGTAGGTACCTGCGAAGCCGGTGAAAAGGGTGTGACCATATGTTAAGAGTAGTCGTACTGGTATCCGGCGGCGGCACGAATTTACAGGCAATCATTGATGCCATTGCAGCCGGTAAGGTTAAAAACGCACAGATCGTGGGTGTCATCAGCAATAACAAGACGGTGAAGAGCTTAGAGAGAGCACGCAATGCGGGAATTCCCGCGGTCTGTGTGTCTCCGAAGGATTATGAGAGCAGAGAGGTATTTAATGAGGCACTGCTTGCAAAGGTGAAGGAATTCACTCCGGACTTAATCGTACTGGCAGGTTTCCTGGTGAAGATCCCGGAGGCAATGGTACACGAATACAGCAACAGGATCATCAATATCCACCCGTCCCTGATCCCTTCTTTTTGCGGCGTGGGATACTACGGACTACATGTGCATGAAAAGGCACTGGAGCGCGGTGTGAAAGTCACCGGAGCTACGGTACATTTTGTGAATGAAGGCATGGACGAGGGTCCCATCATTGCACAGAAGGCAGTGGCAGTGGAAGATGATGATACCCCGGAGATCTTACAGAGACGTGTCATGGAGCAGGCAGAGTGGCTGCTTCTGCCGAAGGCGATAGATGATATTGCCAACGGACGGATCTGCGTGGCAGACGGCAAAGTAAAGCATACAAACAGCAAAAAATAAGGAAGGCAGAAGATATGGGTATGAAAGTATTGATCGTAGGCGGTGGTGGCAGAGAGCATGCTATTGCAGCCTGTGTGGCAAAAAGTCCTAAAGTGGATAAGATCTATTGTGCTCCGGGCAATGCCGGAATCGGTCAGATCGCAGAGTGTGTTCCCATCGGAGCCATGGAATTCGACAAGATCGTGGCATTTGCGAAGGAACAGGCAATTGACCTGACCATCGTAGGTATGGATGATCCCCTGGTCGGCGGACTGGTGGATGCACTGGAGGCAGAGGGCCTGCGTGCTTTCGGACCCCGTAAAAATGCAGCCATCCTGGAAGGAAGCAAAGCTTTTTCCAAGGATCTGATGAAGAAATACAACATTCCCACTGCGGCTTATGAGAATTTCGATAACGCGGAGGATGCTGTTAAGTACCTGAAGGAGCAGGCAAGCTTCCCCATCGTGCTGAAGGCGGACGGTCTGGCACTGGGCAAGGGCGTATTGATCTGCAATACTTTAGAAGAAGCACTGGCAGGCGTGGATGAGATCATGTTGGATAAAAAGTTTGGCGCAGCCGGCAACCGTATGGTCATCGAAGAGTTCATGACCGGCAGAGAAGTCAGTGTTCTTTCTTTTGTAGATGGCAAGACTATCCGCATCATGACTTCCGCGCAGGATCATAAGAGAGCGAAGGACGGTGATCAGGGTCTGAACACCGGTGGTATGGGAACCTTTTCTCCCAGCCCCTTCTATACCGGGGAAGTGGATGCATTCTGTAAGAAATACATCTACCAGGCTACCGTGGATGCCATGGCAGCGGAAGGCAGACCTTTCAAGGGAGTCATCTTCTTCGGACTGATGCTGACAAAAAACGGTCCCAAGGTACTGGAATACAATGCCAGATTCGGCGACCCGGAGGCGCAGGTGGTACTGCCCCGTATGAAGAACGATATCATCGAAGTGATGGAGGCCTGTGTGGATGGCACACTGGATCAGATCGACCTTCAGTTTGAAGACAATGCTGCGGTATGTGTGGTTCTGGCAAGCGACGGCTATCCCGTATCCTATGAGAAGGGATTCGTGATAAACGGTCTGGAGAACTTCGACGGAAAAGACGGTTATTATTGTTTCCATGCCGGAACGAAGCTTACGGACAAGGGAATCGTCACAAACGGTGGTCGCGTTCTGGGAGTGACAGCAAAGGGAGCTACCCTGAAGGAGGCACGTGCCAATGCCTATGCGGCAACGGAATGGATCTCTTTCGAGAATAAATACATGCGTCATGACATTGGCAAGGCAATTGATGAAGCGTAAGGCAAGGTCAGGATACAAAAGGAGTTGCAGATGAAAAAGACAGTACAGAGAATAAGTAAATGTAAAGCTTTCTGGGGAATGCTTGCACTGGTACTTGTGTTGGGAGCAGGACTTTTTGCGGGGGATCTGGCAATCGTCAGTCATGCGGAGAGTGCGGCCAAGGTAACGGCATCCAGTGCCAAGATCCGTAAGAGTGCGGACTCTTCCAGTGAAGTCATCGGAAGTGCGTCCAAGGATAAGACAATCTCCATCAAGAGTCAGACCAAGGGTGCAGACGGTTATACCTGGTATGAAGTATATGTGGATGCGAATACGCTGGGATATATTCGTTCCGACCTGGTAAGCATTACCGACGGATCTACCCCGTCGTCTTCTTCAGGTACAACAACGACTACAACGACTACGACCACAGCGACACCGGCGCCTGCTGTGAATGAGACCCCTGTGGAGGTTACAGCAGTGGAGCCTCTGAGTGCTACCGTAACCGGCGGACAGTCCGTACGTGTGCGCAGCAATGCTTCTACTACCAGCCAGATTGTGACTACTGCGGAGAACGGAATGGCGCTGACCGTCACCGGTCAGGCTACCGGTACCGATGGCAAGACATGGTATCAGATAACCTTTATATCCAACAGTATTGAGGTGACCGGATTTATCCGTTCCGATTATGTGGCATTGTCCGGAGAATTGCAGGCACCTGTGGAAGAACAGCCCACAGAGGAACAGCCTGTGGAAGAACAGCCCGAGGATACCCAGACGACATCAAAGGATTGGGATACCCAGTTACAGGGAGATGCCTGGTATCTGTTAGATATGGCAGGACAGAAGCAGTACAAGATCGAAGACCTGTTCAATTCCATAGATCAGATCACGGAGATCAACGCACAGTTTGACACAGATCAGAAGAAATTAAAGAGCCAGAAGGCGGTCATCATTGTACTGGTGATACTGTTAGTATTTCTGGCAGCGGCAGTAACACTGCTGATCTTTAAAATCAAGGATATGATGGATGCGGCTGACTTCTCTGATGCGGAGGAAAGCGTCCGCAGAAGAAGAGTGGACAGACCGAAAACCGGTAGACCTCAGGGCGGCAGACCGGCGGGACAGAGTAGCAGACCCCAGGGCTCACAGAAGGTAATGCATGAAGTAGGTGCAGAGAGAAGACCCACGGGACAGGGACAGAGATCCGTAACAGGGCAGCAGACAAGACCTGTAGGACAGGGAGCAAGACCTATGGCAGGGCAGCAGGCAAGACCCGCAGGGCAGGGAGCAAGACCTGTAGGACAGGGAGCAAGACCTGCAGGGCAGCAGGCAAGACCCGTAGGACAGGGAGCAAGACCTGTAGGGCAGCAGGCAAGACCCGCAGGACAGAGCAGCAGACCTGTGGCAGATCAGCAGGCAAGACCCGCAGGACAGGGAGCAAGACCCGTAGCACCCCAGAGCCAGCGTTCCGTGGCGCCCCAGGTAGACCGACCGACCAGACCTGTACAGAAGGAAGGCAATCAGGATCCCGGCTGGAAGTCCAAGAACTTCATGTCCGATGATGACGAATTTGAATTCGAATTCCTTAACTGGGACGGTGACGAAGAACAATAAAAATCTGAGTAATCATAAAAGAGAACGGTATCTTACGAAAGTGGGATGCCGCTTTCTTTTTAAAATTTTGATAAACTTTCCGGGTCTACGGTTGACAGTATCGCCTTCACTGTTATAATAAACGTATAACAATCGGTGACATGGGAAGGGAGTGATTTTGATGATAATAGAGATAGATTTCAACAGTGATGAAGCGCTCTATATGCAACTGCGCAATCAGATCATCATGGGAATTGCCACGTCACAATTTCATGAAGGAGATTCCCTGCCAAGTGTAAGGCAGCTGGCGGATACCATCGGGATCAATATGCATACTGTAAATAAGGCATACACGGTCCTGAAGCAGGAAGGCTATGTCAAGGTAGACAGACGAAAGGGCGCAGTGATCGCTCTGGATGTGGACCGGATGCGTGCAGTGGATGAATTACGGAAGGAACTGCAGGTAATACTGGCTAAGAGCAGCTGTAAAAATATTTCCAGGCAGGAAGTGCATGAGCTGATTGATGAAATATATGAAGAATATGGAGGACTGAATTGATGCAGTCACAGTTTACGGATAAAGCGCAGAACGCGCTTGCCCAGGCAGGCAGATGTGCCAGAAGCCTGAAACAGGGCTATATCGGAACCGAACACATTCTGGTGGGACTTTTAAAGGAAGAGTCCGGTGTAGCAGCCAAAGTATTAATGGATAACGGCGTGGAAATAGACCAGGTCATGGAAATGATACGGGATCTGATCGCTTTTGAAAACGGTGTGGCAGTGAAGGACAGAGAAGGGTATTCTCCCAGAGCGGCGAGAATCCTGGAGGAAGCACACCGTCAGGCAGCCCGTTTCGGACAGAAACAGACCGGCACAGAGCATCTGCTGCTGGCACTGATCAAAGAAGGCGAGAATGTTGCTGTACGTCTGTTGAACACGTTGGGGGCCAATGTACAGAAAATATATGTGGATACCCTGATCGCTATCGGACAGGATGGCAATCTGTATAAGGAAGATCTGGGGAAAAAGGGCGACCGCAAGGCAAAGCAGTCTACACTGGAACAATACAGCAGAGATCTGACGGCTTTGGCAAGAGAGGGCAGGCTGGATCCTGTCGTGGGCAGAGAAGAAGAGATCCGCAGAGTCGTACAGATCTTAAGCCGCCGCACGAAGAACAATCCCTGTCTCGTCGGAGAACCCGGTGTAGGTAAGACCGCTGTGGTAGAAGGGCTGGCAGCCCGGATCGTAGCGGGAGATGTGCCTTTTACCGTACAGAATAAGAGAGTACTGACCTTGGATCTGTCGGGAATGGTAGCGGGCAGTAAGTACCGCGGTGAGTTCGAGGAACGGATCAAGAAAGTATTAAAAGAAGTAACGGAGGACGGGAATATTATTTTATTCCTGGATGAACTGCATACGATCATCGGAGCCGGAGGGGCAGAGGGTGCCATTGATGCATCCAACATCATGAAGCCTTCCCTGGCGAGAGGTGAAATCCAGTTAATCGGTGCAACCACCATTGCAGAATATCGCAAATACATTGAGAAGGATGCAGCGCTGGAGCGCAGATTCCAGCCGGTGACTGTCGAAGAACCCACAGAGGAAGAGGCTGTCCGCATTCTGGAAGGCATCAAGGGAAAATATGAAGATCACCATCATGTGGAGATTACCCCGGAAGCCATCGAAGCTGCAGTCAGACTGTCCAGCCGTTATATTAACGATCGTAATCTGCCGGATAAGGCCATCGATCTGATCGATGAGGCGGCAGCCAGTGCCAGACTGCATGCGCTGGACGTGCCGGATAAGGCAAAGGAGATTTCTGACCGGATCCATGAGATGGATCAGGAGATGGAGAGAGCCATCCGCATGGAAGCTTTTGACCAGATGGCAGAGATTAAAAAGAAGCAGGATGCTCTGGTGAAAAAGCAGGAGCGCCTGATGAAGAAACGGGAAAAACAGGAAGCAGGCAGCACTTTAAGTATCGGCGAGAACGAGATTGCCGAGGTTGTTGCCCAGTGGACCAAGATTCCCGTACAGAAGCTGGCGGAAAAAGAGAGCGAGCGGCTGTTAAAGCTGGAGAAGACCCTGCACAAGCGTGTCATCGGTCAGGAAGAAGCAGTGAGTGCAGTGGCTAAGGCAATGCGCAGAGGCCGTGTGGGCCTGAAGGATCCCAACCGTCCCATTGGTTCTTTCCTGTTCTTAGGACCTACCGGTGTGGGTAAGACAGAGCTGTCCAAAGCACTGGCAGAGGCAATGTTCGGTTCCGAGGATGCCATGATCCGTGTCGATATGTCCGAATATATGGAAGGACATTCAGTCTCCAAGATGATCGGGTCACCGCCCGGATATGTGGGATTCGAAGAAGGCGGACAATTAAGCGAGAAGGTACGCCGCAATCCCTACTCCGTCGTGCTGTTCGATGAGATCGAGAAAGCTCATCCCGATGTATTTAACGTACTTTTACAGGTGCTGGATGACGGTCATATCACGGACTCCAAGGGACGTAAGGTCAGCTTCAAAAATACCGTACTGATCATGACTTCCAACGCGGGTGCACAGCGTATCGTGGATCCCAAGAATCTGGGCTTTGCCACAGAGAAGAGCGAGACCAAAGATTACGAGAAGATGAAAGCGGGTGTCATGGAAGAGGTAAAGCACAGCTTTAAGCCGGAATTCATCAACCGTATTGATGACATTATCGTGTTCCATCAGCTGAATAATGAGAACATGAAGGAGATCGTGAATCTGCTGGCAGCCAATCTCTATAAGAGATGTGAGAACCAGCTGGGAATTCATCTGACCATCACCGCGGCGCTGAAGGAACATCTGGTATCCAAATATGCGGATAACAAGATGGGGGCAAGACCTTTAAAGCGTGCGATCCAGTCGGTGGTAGAGGATGCTCTGGCAGAGGAGATACTGCAGAAAAAGGTGGTACCGGGAGATAAAGTATCCGCCGGATTTAAGGACGGAAAAGTGGTATTTACGGTTAAAAATAAATAAAATTTTTTGTAGAAAAACAGTGTGAGATATATTATACTGTAACTATTCAAAACCCCATTCGCAAAGGACAAAAGAGAAAGATTGCGGATGCAGTTACTTTCAGGAGGACAGACAGATGGCAGTAGTGGAAGAAATACTTCGCAGTGAAGCAGACGGATCTATCAGCTTTGGTAATCACAAGCTGGCCAAGAAGGCAAAGGTAGAAGATTATGAGCATGCAGGAGATCTGCTGAAGGTTAAGACCTACAATGAGATGACAAAGTTAGAGAAGAATGGCATGTTTTTATATGAATCTGTTCCCGGAACCAGTGTGCTGGAGTTTAAGGAATCTGACAACAGCGTGGAGTTCATCGTAGAGGGTGATGAGGATTCCCAGATCACCGTAGGTCTGAAGGATGATACCGAGTACGAAGTATTGATCGACGGCAAGAACGTAGGAACCATGAAGACCGGACTTGGCGGCAAGCTGAGCTTAAGCGTAGAACTGGAAGCAGCAGGTGAAGTACCTGTTAAGATCGTAGAAGCGTAAGGACGCACTGCAAAGGAGTCCAGGCACGGAGGATATTGTAGTACTTCGTGACTGGGCTCTTTTTTATAACGATTGGGGAGAGAGCATGGCAAAAGGTAAGACAGCCACCGTTTTTTTCTGTCAGAACTGTGGCTATGAATCCACGAAATGGCTGGGACAATGCCCCGGTTGCAGAGAGTGGAATACTTTCGTGGAAGAGACGATAGATAAAACAGAATTAAAGAATACCGGAAACGGTGCGAAGAGAGACAGAAGAGAGGCATCAGAACCCTGTGTACTGTCCGAGATCGCCATCCGGGAGGAGAATAAGACCCTCACCGGGATCAAAGAACTGGACCGGGTGCTGGGAGGCGGTATCGTGCAGGGATCCCTGACACTGGTAGGCGGAGACCCCGGAATCGGTAAGTCCACACTGTTATTGCAGGTCTGTCATAATCTGTCTGCGGCGGGACATAAGGTACTGTATATCTCCGGAGAGGAATCCAAGGTACAGATCAAGATGCGGGCGGATCGTCTGGGCAATTTTTCGGAGCATATGCTCCTACTGTGCGAGACGAATCTGGACATTATCGGTGAAGTGATCCGCAGGAGTAAACCGGAGGTCGTGATCATTGACTCTATTCAGACCATGTACAACGAAAATGTGTCGGCGGCACCGGGAAGCGTATCCCAGGTGAGGGAATCCACAGGCATCCTGTTGCAGCTGGCGAAAGGACTGGGAATCTCGATCTTCATTGTAGGTCATGTGACCAAGGAAGGTACGGTGGCAGGTCCCAGAGTGTTGGAACATATGGTGGACACGGTACTTTATTTTGAAGGGGACAGACATGCGTCCTACCGTATTCTGCGGGGCGTGAAGAACCGTTTTGGATCCACGAATGAGATCGGTGTCTTCGAGATGCGGGAGACGGGGCTGGCAGAGGTCAAGAATCCTTCGGAATATATGTTGAACGGTCGACCGGAGAATGCCAGCGGTTCTGTGGTGGCATGTACCATGGAGGGCACCAGACCGCTTCTGATCGAGCTACAGGCGCTGGTGTGCCACAGTAATTTCGGCATTCCCAGAAGACAGACCACCGGTACGGATTTTAATCGCGTAAATCTCCTGATGGCAGTATTGGAGAAGCGTTCGGGAGTACAGTTATCCTCCTGTGATGCCTATGTGAATATCACCGGCGGTATCAAGATCCAGGAGCCGGCGATTGACTTAGGGATCGTGCTGGCGATTCTGTCCAGCTTCCGGAATAAGGCATTGAACCCGAAGATGGTTGCCTTCGGAGAAGTAGGCTTAAGCGGTGAAGTCCGTGCAGTCAGCATGGCAAAACAACGTGTGGCAGAGGCGGAGAAGCTGGGCTTCGAGGAATGCGTGGTGCCTTACGTGTCACTGGAAGAGTGCAAAAAGGGAAGTAAGATCCGGGTCATCGGCGTAAGCTCCGTGCAGGATGCGGTCGATAAAGTATTTGGCTGATGATTCTAAACTGTAAAATGCATTTGAAAAAGAGACCAGGAATGGTCAAAAGATATGAGGAGGGCAAAACATGCCTGTAAAAATAGGAATTGATATCGGCAGCAGCACAACGAAGATCGTAGCTTTTGAAGGGAAACATATGCTTCCGCCCATGGCGGTCAAGGCAGACAGCCAGGTGGCATCTCTCTATGGCGCATTCGGCAGATACCTGTACGAGAACAACCTGGAACTGTCGGACGTAGAAGGTGTTTACATCACCGGCGTTGGAAGCAAGTATGTGGAGAAAGCGGTATATGATCGTCCTACCTATAAGGTAGACGAATTCATAGCCACCGGAACCGGCGGTTATTACCTCACGGATAAAAAGGAAGTCATTGTCATCAGCATGGGCACCGGAAGCTTCTTCGTCAAAGTAACTGAAAATGAGATGAAGCATTTAGGCGGTGTCGGCTTGGGTGGCGGAACCATCTGCGGACTGTCCACAATCATGCTGAACACCGGAGACATCCATGAGATCGTACCCCTGTCCCGCAAGGGTGATGTGACGAAGATCGATCTGCGGATCGGCGATCTCGCCAAGGAAAAGCTCCCGGGTCTGAACCTGGATGTGACTGCATCCAACTTCGGCAAAGCAGATGCCCAGTCCAAGCCCGAAGATATTGCAGCCGGTATTGTACATATGGTCATCGAGAACATCTGTCAGGCAGGAATCTTAGCCTCCGTGAATACCGGCATCAAGGATTACATCCTCATCGGTGGTCTGACCAGATTCTTCGAGTGCCGCCAGATCATCGAGGACTTCAAGAGCCTGTGGGACGTGAAAATCAGTATTCCGGAGTACTCCGATTACGCTACCGCGATAGGGTCCGTGATCGCGCCGGATTCGGAGAAAGAGGAGATCTGATAATATAGCTGCAAAGACAACACCCCGGCATGGCGCGGGTCTATAAATCGCGTCGTGCCGGGGTGAAATCGTATCCAATAGTATCCAAAACAGAAACAAAAAAAGCCGATAACATCGACTTTTTAAAGCAGGGGAAGAGGGGATCGAACCCCCGTTAACGGTTTTGGAGACCGCCGCACTACCGCTGTACTATTCCCCTATGAAATTGTATCAGTTGAATCACTGACGAAAGCTATTATAGCATAGATGTTTACTATTTAGCAAGTGAAAATTTCAAATTTTTGCAAAAACTTTTGCAATTCCAAAGGAAACCACAAAAAATAACTTATGACACAATTAAAGCAGCCGCAGGCGGGAAACCTGCAGCCACTTTAATTGTGTAAAAGGGGAATTCTTCCGGAAATCTACTTATATAAGCGGTTCGGCTCTCACCGAACATGTTTAGTATAGTACACAATTTGGCTTTTGTCTACCACTTTTTTGCAAAAATCGGCAAAAAAATTGCAAAAATAATTTTGCTTAGAAAATAAAGTGCAGAAGAAAATGAGAAAAATGTATATAATCAGGTACATACTGGGAAAAGCTTGCTTTTCTGCGCAGCTTTCGTGTAATATAGGCGTTATATGAGTATGAGAAAGTACGGCAGATAAGGGCTGTACGGAAATGAGGGAATCTATGGAACAGCATTTTAATACCCCGTCGGAAGTCATTGATACCAACATGAAGGCAGGAGAGGGCAAGGCGCATCTTCCCCTGGGTAAGATGATCCTGTTAGGCATTATGGCAGGTGCGTTCATCGCACTGGGCGGAGCTACCAGCAGTACCGCAGCACATGCCATTGACAATGTAGGTCTGGCACGATTCGTGGCAGGCATCATCTTCCCTGTGGGACTGATGATCATTGTATTTGTGGGCGGAGAACTTTTTACCGGTAACTGCTTGATCGTCATGGATGTGGTAGGCAAAAAGGTGACCTGGTTCGAATGTATCCGCAATCTGATCGTGGTTTACTTCAGCAATCTGATCGGTGCGCTGATCATTGATACCCTGATTTATTTTTCCGGTAATCTGGATTACACCGGTGGGCTTTTGGGTGCCTATGCCATCAAAGTGGCAGTCGGCAAGGTAGGCATTTCTCCTCTGAAGGGAGTCACCTCCGGCATCCTGTGCAATATTCTGGTATGTATTGCGATCCTGATGGCAGCGGCAGCTACGGATATCGTAGGTAAGGTCTGGGCGATCTTCTTCCCAATCATGGCATTCGTAGTCGGCGGTTTTGAGCACTGTGTTGCAAATATGTTCTACATTCCCGTAGGCATGATGGCTGCACAGAATCCCGCTTATGTGGCAAAGGCACAGGAAGCTTACGGCCTGACCGCCGAGCAGATCCAGGGGCTGACAGTGCTTCACAGCCTGAACAACTTTATTCCCGTTACCATCGGCAATATTTTAGGTGGAATGGTATTCGTAGGAATCCCCTGCTTCTTTATCTATAAGAAGAAGTGGCAGAAATGGCATGAGGAGTCCAAGACCGCATAGGGCGAGTGGGTCACATAGTAAATACAGAGCAGAACAGGAGCAGCTTGGGATGATCATAGGATCCCGGGTTGCTTTTTGCTTATACGATGCATCAGATATAAATTATGCTTGCATAGGAGTTTGCAGAGGATAAGCCGGATATGGATTTTCAGAATTATAAACGAAATATTAAATCGCATTTTCAGACATGTAATATAAAAACAGAAGAAAACAAGAGAAAAAATGAGAAAATAAAAGGAATCGCGTTTTAAATGACTATGAATAGGTTTGAAAATCTTGGCATATAAAACTAATATAAACTATATAAATTAGCACTCAACAAAAATGAGTGCTAACAAATGAAGAAGAGTAATATGATATTTAAATAGTTATAAGGAGGCAATTGTCATGAATTTGAAACCATTAGGTGACAGAGTAGTATTAAAACAGTTAGTTGCAGAGGAGACTACCAAGTCCGGTATCGTGCTCCCCGGTCAGAATAAGGAAAAGCCCCAACAGGCAGAAGTTGTTGCTGTCGGTCCCGGCGGTGTTGTAGACGGCAAGGAAGTAAAGATGGAAGTTAAGGTTGGCGATCAGGTCATCTATTCTAAATATTCCGGAACCGAAGTAAAGCTGGATGACGAAGAGTACATCATCGTTAAACAGAGCGATATCCTTGCAATCATTCAGTAATTGTAACTATTCTGAATAGTTACCAGTAATTGCAAAGACCTAAAAAGAAATTAAGACTAAGAACAAATAAATTGGAGGCT
>UMLR01052424.1_pt1 | contig 12581 bp, 22 predicted proteins | sample 1966741 | NCBI WGS metagenome assembly UMLR01 (sample SAMEA4836207, study PRJEB28245) | human gut metagenome | biome: gut microbiome; material: fecal sample | place: Denmark | collected 2008 | reverse complement strand
AACTATATTTGCGATAGTTGCGCGAAATCATCAACGCACTTGATAAACGCAGCTCAAACGCTGAAAACGCTACTAACCTCGTCTGCGCTGGGAAGAGTTTGGGAAGAATCGGCTCCAAAACGCTGAATTTTCGCCGTCTCTGCCGCCAAATCGCGCTCGTGAATCCTTGCGTATATGTCCATCGTTGTCGTTATGTCGCTGTGCCTTGCCATCTGCTGAATAGCCTTGATGTTCATATCGCTCATGCAGAGATACGAGACGAACCAGTGGCGTAGATCGTGGGGGCGGGGATCATCGAAGCCAAGCTCGGAACCGAGCTTCTTCCATGCCCTGTTGAGCGTTGAGTACGATTCCTGCTCGTATATAAGATTGGTCGATACGTACGTTTCGGGCGTTTGCGTCAGCTGCAACGCCTTCATGTTGTTCGCCTGCGTAACGCGCCACATAGCGAGCATATCGGCGAGCGTGTCTATCATCGGCAGCGTTGCGCTCGCCGCCTTGCTCTTCGTTCCCTTGATCGTTATGAAGCCGCCCTGAATGTCCTTCCATTGCACAGCCAACGCTTCGTTTGCGCGGCAACCAGCGAGCAGGGCAAGCAGCAGAGCCATACATCGAGGGTCTTGCTGATCGTATATGTCGTAAGCCAAACGCTCGAACTGCTTAACGCTTATGGCGTTGACCTCTCGCTGATCCTTCTTCACGCTTGAGTAGCCTGCAAATGGGTTGCGGCTTGCGTAGCCTTTGGGGATCGCAAAGTGCGTCATCATGCCAGAGAGCGCAGAGCAGTATATGTTGATGGTGTTGCCGCTGTAGCGCCTTCCGCTGAGCGTCTTTCCCTCGATCCAGCCTTTGACCATATCGACAACGTGCTTGTCGGTGATCTGCGACACGGGCAAGGCTCCGATGCAATGGCAGACCGCTTTAACGGCGCATTGGCGGGAGTACCGCGCATTCTCGGAAAGCTGGTGGAACGGGTCGGCGGCATCAAGCCAAAGCTCGCAGCATTGGCTGAGCGTCATCTTCTTCGATTCGGCATGGCTCATCCCGAGCAGCTTGCGCTTGAAATCCTCGCGAGCCTGAACGGCTTCGGTATAGCTTCCGTGGAAGGTCATCGCCCTTTGGGCGTACTTCCCCGTTGCTGGGTTGATGCCCACGCTTATCTTTATCTTCCATTTGCGGCATTTGCTCTTCGGCTTATCCTCCATCGCATATATGCCGCCTATGCCCTTCGTTCTCATGGCTAGACTTTCCCGCGCTTGTATAAGGCGTTCCAACCGCTTGAGCCGCTTGTCCCGTTTATGCGGCTGTGCTTGATCGACTTAAGGCTGTAGCTTCCGTCTTTTCTGCGGTCGAAAGAGATGCTCCAGCCGTCCCTTCCTTCCCATAGTATGTACTCGCCAGCGCCTATGTTTCCGTCCTTGCCGTACTTTGCCGTGAGAAGCACGTTGTCGTGCCTATCCGCTTCCAGGGAAGCGTTGACATTGGTTGGAACGCTGTACTCCATATTGCATTCGATCGGATGCTTCTTAACTTTTCCGCTTGCCGTAAGCGGCAGCACCTTTATAAAGCCGCTGCAATAGTGCATCGAGCGACCTTTTCGCTTGAAGTACCCGTTTGCGCATGCGCCCTCTATGAGCTGACGGTATGCAGCTGAGGGGAATCCTGAAACCTCGTTCTCTGCGAGGTCGAGCACCTCAAGCGTCTCGATTATGTTGCGAAGGTTTGCGGAGTAGTTCGGCTCGCGCAGATCGACCCATACATCGTCTTTCAGGATTTCGCCCGTTTCCTTATCGCCTTGCACTCGATGATGGTAATTGACGTTATCGAACGAGAACCCGCACGGTGCAGGCGGCTCGAACGTCCTGTTGTCGCTATCCTCAACGCAGAAGCGCGGACTGTTGCGCTTTCGTTCCTCTATCGCTTCTTTCGTTCTTTCGATTTCGGCTTGCACCGGATCATGGTTCTCTTGCCTTGCGTGTTTGCCTGCATAAGCCTTTCTGCTTGATCCGCGAAGGAATGAGAGCAATCCCATATCAATCAACCCCCTAAAGCCTGTTGACGGCGTAAACTACCTTGCCGAGAATCCTCACCTCTGGCGATGATTGGTCGGTTGCATCGATGATCCTCCGCTTGTGCGATGGATTGGTGCTGTCAGGCTCAAGGACGATGAATCCGTCCATCTTCTTTATGCGCTTGACCGTAGCGTCATCGCCGTTGACCTTAACCAGCGCAATATCCCCGCTTTGAGCGTCAACGTGCGTATCTATCAGGGCATACGATCCATCGGTCAGGACGTTGTTCATCGAATCGCCCGTTATCTTGATGAAGAAGTTCCCCTCTTTGCAATACTCTTCTGGGCAGGGTATCGAGCCGCAGTCAAGCTCGAACGCTGGGCATGGATCGCCAGCGTGTGCTGCTCCGATGATCGGCAGCAAGCCAGAAGCGGCAACAGGCTTTATCTTCTCCTTAGACACATTCCCAAGGCGCGTTCTTGCGTAGTAACCGTCAGAGTACCCGAACAAATCGGTTTCGCTCACGCCGAATAGGTCACATATTGCTTCGACTGTTTTCTTGTCGCGCGGCTTAGTGCCTTTGTTCTCCCACATAGAGATAGCAGGAGAGGTCATCCCGAGTCTTTCGGCGATCTGGTATTGCTTTAGCTTGCTATCTTCACGTATGGCGCGAAAGTTGCGCCCAAAGCTGTCGATTGATTGCATTTTAAACTACCTTTCACGTCAATCTAATTTTACTATTCGTAAAAAAAATTTAGTTAAAACTAAAATTTAATTATTTACAAAGTGTAAAGATAAATATATATTTAAGTCGTTGAAAGGAGCCAGACCGAAAGGCGGCAACGAAGATGATGAACGCAGATGACATCAAGAAGGGAATCGAGTGCATGAAGGCTCAGAAGAAGAGCCTTGAGAAAGAGATGCTTGATCTTAAAACGCACCTGGTCAGGGGCATTTACGACATGGGAAGCGAGGAGCTTATCATGGTTGCAAACAAGATAGCCTATCTTGAGAAGCGAATCGAAGCGGGACGGGCGAAGATCGACCTTGCTGAGCTTATCGTCCGCTGATTTTTTTTTCGCAATTGAAGATAAAAATACAGTTATCTTCAATATGAGGTTAAGCAATGTTAGTCGATGAATGGGCGGCTGCAAGCCGTATTGGAAGCGGGGATTTGGAACACACCGCAGCCGTTCATTCAGCGCCTAACGGCGGCGCTAAGCGCCTACGGGACTAAACACTTCTCCTAACCAGCGGATTCTTGCTCAACCCTCCACCCGTAGGCGCTTTTTGGAAACCAAACGATAGAAAGGAGTACGAATGGACGAATGCGAGCATTACGAGAAGCGCGTTCTGCGGTATTGCGGATTCACGCCTACTAAGATGGCTCGAATCCTCGGTATCTCGCGTCCCACGGCAACGGCGAGGTTCAACGACCCGTCAACCCTCAAGGCTGACGAGTTGAAGCTGATGCTCGATGAGCTTCACGATGATGACGCTAGGGAGATGTTCCTATCGATCATCGGCAAGAGGAGCGCATGATGCGCGAAATCCAGCGATGGAGCAGAGCCGAGGACGCTGTTATCAGGCGCTATAGGGATCAGGGAGCTTACAGGATTCGCAAGCAGCTCCGCACCATGTGCGGAACGGATCGAACGATTGAAGCGATCCGCATGAGGGCAAGCCGCAAGGGCGTATCCCTTGCCAAATACAGGCAATGCGATGTTTGCGGCGCTGTTCTCAACTCGCACAACAACAGCGGCAAATGCCCCGACTGCAACCTTGCAGACCGTATCGAGAACATGCAGCAGCGCAAGCGCCACCTTGAATCGCTTGAGCGCAAGGAAGCCGACACCGAGCTAAGGCGCATATACAACGCAGAGCGCCAGGCGGTGCGGCGAATGGAAAACCGCCTGAAAAAAAGTTCCGAAAAAAATACGGCGCTTTGAGCAGGCAATTAACAGTTTTTGTAACAGAGATTCACGTTTCCACCACATAAGAAAGGACGAAGAAAGATGGAAAAGAAGATCACGAAGAAAATCCGCAAGAAGGTCGCAGATGGCATGAAGGCATCTCTTGATGCGGTTGAGATCATGCGCGTTTCCAAAGCATCTGGAATCAACGCTGATGCTGTTTACTCGAACTGCCTTGACGTTAATTACCTTCTGAAAATCGTTGTCCTTGACGAGGACGAAGAGATTGATGATTTGGAGTTTGAATTCATTGATCACAGTCTTTCGGCTGACGTTGACGCGTTTGACGATTGGGGAATCTGCTTCGACAACGCCATCTGCAAAAAAGCAATCGCTTTTGCCTGGCTCCGTACTGATGGGAGCATCTCGCATGTTGCGATCATCGCTAAAGGAATGTAGCGATGGCAACGCGACTTTACACGCCGCCTGAGCTGGCGAAACTGCTCAACGTATCGGCTAAGACGATCAGGGAGAGTTGCGCGGCTGGGAGGATTCAAGCCTACGACTTCGGGGACGGAAGCTCCGTCATGTGGAGGATTCCGTTCGATGAATCGGAGATGAAGAGCATCGGAAGGAGGAACGCAAAATGCGCCTATACGAAGGAAAGGCTCCGCGCCAACGCACAGCAAAACCGATGATGCGGAAGCCTAACCAACAACGCAATCATACCACCGCAGCAGCAGCGGAAAGTGAGCTGATGGCTTACGTGACGATCTTCTTCCTTGCCTTTTGGGCGATGGTTCTGCCCGAGTTCATAGCGGCAATAAGCAAGACCATCTTCGGATAAACGGAACCAGAGAGAAAGGAAAGGCATGGAAGAAGCAAAGATCATCGAGAACGATCTTGCGTTGATCGAGATCGACACAGGCGAGGTAACGAGCCTGATCCTCGGCATGGATGCCGAGATAAGGAACTGCTCGGAGATAGTAACCGAGCTTCAAGGAAGCATCGACCAGCTTCCAGAGATGCAGACGGAGGACGTTAAGCGCATCGCAACCGACATCAACGGGCATCTGAAACACGCAGACGAAGCTCGCAAACGGTTCAAGCGTGAGTGGAAGAAGCCGCAGGACAAGGTTGAAGCGGCTTTCAAGCAGGCTATTGAGCCTATGACCGAGCTTGTCAACGCCTACAAGGGCGAAGCGGCTAAACGGGATCAGCAGATCAGGCAAGAGAGATATGAGCTGCTCTGCGAGTTTTACGAAGCCGATGCGCCAACGCTTGCGGCGCTTGTCCCGATCGAGCGTTTCGGGATCGTCAGAGACAAGATGAGCATTGCGAAGTCTTGGAGCCTGATAAAGGCGCAGGAGAAGCTTCACGCGCTGCTTGTGCAGGCGCTGAGCGATTGGGCGGCGCTGAAAACAAGTCACCTTGCGTTCGAGAAGGAAGCGGAAGCGGAGTTTTTTCGAACCCTCAGCCTACAGGCGGCGCTGAACCTCAACGCCATGAGGGAAGAGGAGCAGGCGCGGATCGACCAGCTCAACGCAGAGATGGGCGTTGCGCCAGAGCCTGAGCCTGCCCCCGAGCCTGAGCCAGAGCCGAAACCCGAGCCGATGCCGCAGCAGCAGGCGCAGCCGCAGCAGGAAGAGCCAAGGAACTACACCATCACATGCGCGATGACCGAGTGGCAGAAGCAGCAGGTCATCGGGTTCCTTAAATCGATGAGCATCAGCGGAAGAATCAGAGAGATTCGCAATATCAGGGAGGTTCACAATGAGCAACCAGCTATCTAAGACATATGAAGCAAGTGGGAAGTCGATCACCCTCACGGCGCAAGACGTGATCGACTACATCTGCCCACTTGCAACGCCAACGGAAGTGAAGATGTTCCTGGAAATGTGCGCTGCATACGGCTTGAACCCGTATGTAAAGGACGCTCACCTGGTCAAATACAAGGCTAACTCGCCTGCAACGATGGTCGTGGGAAAAGATTTCTACACAAAGACTGCGGCGAGCAACCCGACATTTGACGGAATGGAAGCGGGGATTTCCGTCATCGGAACCGATGGGTCGTTCCACAGGCGCGAAGGCTCGATGCTCATGCCGGGCGAGCAGCTTGTGGGTGGCTGGGCAAAAGTCCACATCAAAGGGAGAAGCGTTCCGAGCTTCGATGAAGTCGGTTTCAACGAGTACGCAGGGAAGAAGTACGATGGCTCGCTCAACCAGCAATGGGCATCAAAGCCAGCAACGATGATTCGGAAATGCGCGGTTGTCCATGCCCTGCGCGAAGCGTTCCCTGCCAACTTCGCTGGGCTTTACGACAGCGCGGAGATGGGAATCGACACCGATGAGGTTCCCCCTGCGACAGCACAGCAGACTGCTGTAGAGCCAGAGCAAACCTACGAAGAGACTTTCTAAAAGGAGACAGAGCCAATGGCAATCAACAAGGCAACCATCACGGGCAACATCACCCGCGATCCTGAGCTTCGACAGACGCAGGGCGGCGCAAGCGTCCTCACAATCGGCGTAGCGGTGAACGATCGCCGCAAGAACCAGCAGACGGGGGAATGGGAGGATTACCCAAACTTCATCGACTGCACGATCTTCGGGAACCGCGCAACGGGCGTTGCCCCTCACCTGGAGAAGGGCATGAAGGTAGCGATCGAAGGCAAGCTCAACCAATCGCGCTGGAAGGCTGATGACGGCACCAACCGCAGCAAGATCGAGATCATCGTTGACGAGATCGAGTTCATGAGCCGCCAGCAGGGACAGACCGCGAGCAAGCCAGTACAGCAACAGCCGCAGCAGCCTATGCAGCAGCCTATGCAGCAGCAGGCGGCGCAGCCGCAGCAGTTCGCCCATCAAGCGGCATCGCAGCCTATGCAGCAGCAGCCTATGCAGCAGTTCGCCCCTCAGCCTATGCAGCAGCCGATGCAGGCGGCACCAGTGCAGCAGGCTATGCCGATGATGCAGCAGGCACCGCAGCAGGTGGCGAGCATCTATGACGAAGACATTCCGTTCTAAGGGCGGGGATTGATCGTTTACGGGCGGGGTTGCGCTGGTTGCCAGACAATCCCGCAATCAATCCAACCTTTGCAGGCTAAGGAGCTGCCAGGGACGATGCGACACGGCAATGTCATTGCCTACAGGGTATACGGATGCCGCTGCATCGAGTGCCAAGAGTGGCAGCGAAGGAACAGGAAGTAGGGCAAGAGATGGAAGAGAACCTGACCGGGAACAGCTTCACGTGGTTCAAGCAATTCAACGCTCAGATCGCGGAGATGACCGAGGAGGAGCAGTTCGCCTTCATTCCCGAGGTTGTGCTTTGGGCGGCGTTCGGAAGGGAACCGAGCTTCATGGACGCTAAGGGAGATCAAACGGCGCGTTACATGAAGCAAGCGTTCCTGGGGATGAAGAGCAGTCTCGACAGTTCGATCAAGTCACAGAACCACAACACATGGGGAGCACCGAAGAAGAGGAAGGCAAGCGGCAAGAAGGGCGAGCAGGGGGGCGATACCCCCCCTGCGGAACCCCCCTCTGGAACCCCCCTCTGGAACCCCCCTGCGGAACCCCCCTCTGGAACCCCCCTCAATAACCCCCCTCTGGAACCCCCCTCTGGAACCCCCCTACAGAACCTAAGAAAAGAAAAGATAAGACAAGAAAAGATAAGACAAGAAAAGAAAAGAGAATCCAATCCATCGTTTTCCCTTCAATGTTTGAAGGCTTTGAACGAGGAGCTTAGGGGCGTGGCACCAGTCGAGTTCACGCGCAACCCGAACGGCGAGTACATCGCGAGCCTTGAGGGAAGGTTCACGGTCGATGACGTGCGCGAGATGGTTCGGTTCAAGCGCAAGGAATGGGAGGGAACCAAGTTCCAGCAGAACCTGAACCCAGGCACCCTGTTCTCGCCCGACAAGCTCGAAGGCTACGTAATCGCTTCGAAGATGAAGGAACCAACGAAGAGCATCAGAGGAAGGAAGGTCATGGACGATGAGCTTGCAAGCTACGCTTCTTAGCAGCATCGAACGCTGCAAAGGCTTCTACACCCGCAACTCCGATGACGTTGAGCGCATCGAGCAGGACGAGCAGCGCATCAGGGCAGAGCAGCGCATCAGGGAGAGCGGAATACCGCGCGAGTTCGAGAGGGCAAACATCGCGAGCTGCCCACCTTCCGTTCTCGCGAACGCGCGGCAGGTTTACGCATGGTTCCTCGACAACCAGCGTCTAAGGCACCAGGGCAAGCGAACCCAGCCGTGGCACTCAAGCGACCTGCTTCTTGTCGGCAAGGTTGGGCGCGGCAAGACTTACGCAGCCTGCGCTTCGCTTGTTGCCTGCGCCCCAGTGTGCCGGATCAAGTTCGTCTCCTCGCAGCAGATAGCGGAGTGGGCGTGGAACCGCGACAAGGAGATGCTGAGCCGCTGCAAGGGCGTTGACTTCCTGGTGATCGATGACCTCGGGAACGAGGAGCCGAGGGGCATTCAAGCCGTGAAGGCGATCCTCGATGCCAGGCGGTGCGAGCGACCCACGATCGTCACCACGCAGCTAACGCCAGACATCAGGAGCGAGCAGTTCGGCGATCTGTACGGAGTGGAGACTGCCAAGGCTATGCAGTCAAGGCTCGCCCTGATGAAGAGCGTGAGCTTCACGGGCGCTGACCGAAGGAGCCGCCAATGAGGTTCGAGATCGATTTCACGCCCACGAAGCGCCGTCCGAGGATCAAGCGCAACGGGCAATCCTACGACCCGAAGGAGAACCAACGCGAGAAGAGGGCGATGGTTGCGGCGTTCAAGGCTCAATGCGGCGCTGTGGCACCGCTAGAGGGCGCGGTTTCGGTGAAAGTGGACATCTACCGCCGAATGCCCAAGAACCGCCCTCAGAAGCTGCTCAGAGAGTTCGACACGTACAAGCCAGACGCAGACAACATCGCCAAGGCTGTGCTCGATGCGATGAACGGGTTGGCGTTCGTGGACGATTCGCAGGTCGTGAGCCTTACGGCAACGAAGCACGACCGAACGCACAGGGATAGCGACATGGTGGCGGTAGAGATAGAGGAGGTAGCGAGATGACACCAGCGGCGCAGGCAGAAGAGGAAGAGCGGGAGAGGATAGCGAGGGCGAAGAAGCTACGTTGCATCGACTGCGATTCCGCTAGGGCATGGTGCGTTGGCGGGACGAACATGCAGACAGGCTACTGCACGCTCAACGACATGCCGCTCTCGAGCAGCGAGCTGCAAAGCAGCCAATGGGACATGTGCGGGACTGATGCGCTGTGATCAGCGACAACGCGAACATCTTCCCACACGCCGCCCCGTTCGATTGGAACAAGAACCCACGGCGCGTGAGGTGCCGAGGATGCGGCAGGGAGTTCGAGCAGCGAAGCAGGAACAACGTCTACTGCACGAAGGAGTGCAGGAGCAGGCAGAAAGGAAGCCGATGAAGGCAAAGATCAAGTACCACGATGGTGCGAGCAGGATAGAGCGCCACGGCGCTATGTGGGACATGGCGGCAAGCGAGACGGTGACGTTGAGGAAAGGCGAGGTGAGGATCATTCCCCTGGGCGTGTCGATGAAGCTTCCAAGCGGCTTCATGGGCGTTCTGGTGCCGCGATCCTCCACGTGCCTAAAGCACGGGATCATGATGGCTAACAGCGTTGGGATCATCGAGAACGACTACAGCGGCGATGGCGATGTTTGGGGGTTCGTTGCCTATGCGATCAGGGACACCGTGATCGAGCAGGGAACTCGAATCGCGCAGTTCATGCCCGTTAGATACGCCGAGGACATCGAGTTCGAGGAGGTCGATTCGATGGGATGCGCAGACCGTGGCGGCTACGGCTCAACGGGCGTTTCGGCAGGATCGGGGGCGAAATAACATGCCAGTCTGCTACTGCAAAAACTCAGGCGGCTATGGACGCTTTCTACAGGTGGTCGAGCAGAAGCCAGTGAAGCCGGAAGTCGAGGAAGAGCAGGAAACCGAGCAGCCTGCTAAGCACCTGACGAAGCGCAAGCTTCACCAGCTTGAGCCTTTGAAGCCTTCGAAGCGCGAGACGAGGGTTCGTTGCGTTGAGACTGGCATGGAGTTCGAGACGGTCAAGCAGGCAGGCTCTGCGCTTGCCGCGCTCGGATTGGGGAAAGATGCGGCGGTTGTCGCTTCCGCGATAAGCAACAGCATGAGGACGGGCGGCACGGCTTACGGCTTCCACTTCGTGAAGTTGGCGGCGTAACCGATGAATAGAAAGGAATCTGAATGCTATCAGGAATCATAGCCAAGACAACGGAGTTCCCGTTGCAGCTGATCGGCTCGGTTGCAGGCGTATCGACCGCCAGGGGCGGCAGCGACGATGACAAGGCTAAGAGGGCAAGGCGCTGCTTCAAGCGAGAACATATGAGCGTGTTCGAGCACGTGTCGGTGACATGGCGCATCGAGGGCATAAGCCGAGCGTGCAGCCACCAGCTCGTGCGGCACCGCCTGGCAAGCTTCTGCCAGCTGAGCCAGCGTTACGTTGTGGTCAACACTGACGCTGATTGGTACGTGATCCCGCCATCGATCAGGGACGATGACCGAATGCTCGAAGAGTACGCGAGCGAGATGTGGCGATGCGCGGAGTATTACAAGTCGCTTTTAGACGATGGAATGAAGCCAGAGGACGCGCGCTACGTGCTCCCAGAAGCCACCAAAACCGACATCATCGTGACGATGAACCTGCGCGAGTTCATGAGCTTCTACAAAGCCAGAAGCGATAAGGCGGCGCAATGGGAGATACGCGAGCTTGCGGAGGATATGATGCGGTCTTTCTACATGCTAGGCGGCGAATGGATGGAAATCATCCACATGATCGAGGAGGAGCAGCGATGAGTAGGAAAACGTTTTGCGATATGTGCGGAGCCGAAATCAAAGGCAAACTCCTCCAAGGTGGTAGCCGTTTCCGCTGAATACGAGAAGAGATACGGATATATCACAAGCAACGATGCAATGGACGCTTGCGATGAATGCTACGCGAGTATTCGCAATGCCATTGAGGAATGCAAGGAGCGCGGTAAGCATGAGCGATAGCTTCGAGAAGATCGCAGAAGATGCTCTGATGGACGAATACGATTACTGCGAAGAGTTCGACCTTGACTATGGCGATGAATCGTGCCCGGCAGAGTATGCAATGCACAGCGACCTTGTTCGCCGCATGGAGGAGGTGGCTGCACGTGGTTAGCAACGAAGGGCGCCGCGATGTAGCGCGAAAGCTGCGCAGCCTTGACGAGCGCATCGAAGGAATGCCGCTCATGTGCACCAAGCAGGAGCACAATGCAATGGCGCTCAGAGCAATCCGCGCGGTTGTCGGCAAGGGAGACATATTCCATCTGCTCGCCGACCTGATAGACCGCCAGACCTGTCGAAACGTCTACGACGAAACCGAGGAGGGCAGTTGCGAGAACGGCTTCAAATGCTCAGAGTGCGGGAACATTGTCGAGGATTGCGAAGGCTACCGCATAATCGGCGAGTTCAACTACTGCTCAAAATGCGGAGCGAGGGTGGTGACCGACGATGACTGGGCCATCTGGATTCTGCCCCACGTGCGGGGCACCGAAATGCTACCAGAGGTGGCACCAGCACGCCATGACCGACTTCTCGCACGAGCTCGTGGACGATGCCCGCCTGTCGAACATGAACACAGCCGATGCCTTTGTTTGCCCATCGTGCGGCTTTGTCGGGTGCGTGGTCGAGTACCACCAGAGCGGCGGCGGATTCTGGGATCTGGACATCCCGTGCGATTGCGAACCGCGTTATTGCCCCGAATGTGGCGAGAGGATGGTGGGCGAATGAGGGTTTACAAGTGCGACAGGTGCGGGGGAGTACGTCTCGCGAACGGCTAGGGATTTCTTCTTGCGCAATCCGACGAGGGGGATTTACAAGCTGAGAAAGAATATACACCTCTGCAACGACTGCGCGAATAGCTTCCGCGAATGGTTCGGCGAGTGCGAGAAGGAGCAGAGAGAATGAGCGAGATCGAGCTTAAGCCATGCCCGTTCTGCGGGAGCGAGCCTGAGTTTCACGAAGCGAGCCAGATAAGCGAGACGTGGTTCGTTGCGTCTGTTAATTGCCGTAGCTGCTGTGCGCAGGTTGTGTCACAGGGCATGGAGACAAAAACCGCCGAGATGGCGAACGAATCGGCGATTGCAGCCTGGAATAAGCGGGTGATCGATCGGGACGAGCTTTTGAAGATTGCCGATGAGCTTGAGAACAAATTCTTCGTGGTCTACGACAGCCACGGAGAGATCGATCATGCAGACTGCTTCGTTGAGCGGATCATGAAGGCTGTTGACGCATGATCGCGGATTGCGACACTGGCGGAACATAAGCGTTGCAGCGGGTTCTTTCACGTCACGCCTTTCTAACCGCTGTGTCCTTTCGGCAACCCCCTGCTATTTCTGTCGGCAGGGGGTTGTTCTTTTTCTGCGCCCTGATACAAGCGCCGATCATCTGAAGCTGAGAGAAAGGAGCTGCATTGAGACAGCAACCGGAATTGACGGTCGAGGAGGTTCCGACCGATGAGCTTGTGCCTTACGCGAGAAACGCTAAGGTTCACACTAACGAGCAGATCAGCCAGATCGTTAAGAGCATCGAGGAGCTCGACTTCAACGTCTTGACGTTCTGCCCGTTGTCAC
>UMLR01014656.1_pt1 | contig 12595 bp, 11 predicted proteins | sample 1966741 | NCBI WGS metagenome assembly UMLR01 (sample SAMEA4836207, study PRJEB28245) | human gut metagenome | biome: gut microbiome; material: fecal sample | place: Denmark | collected 2008 | reverse complement strand
TCATTTGTTTTATGTTTGGATGATTTCATTTCCTTTAAATTATTTGCATAATTTAAATTTTGATTTTCATCATTGTTGCCAAAGCTATTTCTTGCTTCACCATTAAAACTGTTGTTCAAGTTTTCATTGTTTTGATGTTGATAATTCAATCCATTGTTTGAAGCTTGGTTTGTGTTTTCAACTTTTACATTTATATTATTTACATTTACTCCTTGCGAGTTTAAAGCATTTTTCAATTCATTAATGCTTTTTTCAAGCAGTTGTTTAACATCTTCATTTGTGGCTGTCAAATTTGCGCTTATTGTTCCGTTTTTATCACTCACTATTTCAAGTTGCAAACGTCCCAAATTTTCAGGTCGCAAAACTATATTCACTTTGCTTTGTGAATCGTTCAAATTTTCAAGCTTATTTGCTATCTGATTTAAAATATTTTCTTTATTTACCATTTCAGTATTAACATTTTGATTTAACTTGCTTGCAAGATTCATTTGAGAAACACTATCAACTTTTATAGTATTGTTAAAGCTTAGATTGTTTGTATTTTCAAAATTATATTTTGCACTGGTTTCTGTAAATAGTTTAGTGAAACTTTGATTGTTTTCACTTGAAGAATTTTTTTCATTTGAAGAATCTAAATCTGTTTCAACTTGTGTTACTTCAATGTTTAACTCTTTTAAATCGATATCATTTTCAGATAGAATATCTGACATTGTTTCATCTTCAAAACAGTTAACAAAATTTTTATTTACTTCATTTTCTACATTCTCTATCTCTACATTCTCTATCTCTATATTCTCTACATTCTCAAGGATATAATCTGAATTAATAAATTCAGGTTCGTTTTGGTTGTTTTTTTGTTCTATTTCATTGGGATAATTTTCATTTGTTTGATTGTCAACAAGTAGATTTTCTTGAGAACTTTCAGATTTTTTCTCAATATTCGATAAATTTGCTCCTTGAATTGTTTGATTTTCTTTCACACCATTTGCAATATCATTTTGTTCTAAAACCTCGGTTGTTTTTTGTGCATTCAAAAACAAAATTGTTGAGGTTTCATTTGCCAAACTTTCTTGATTTTCAGTTGAACTACAAGTGGTTTGAGCATTTTGATTGTCAACAAAGTTTGCCTCATTAAGTGTTTCGTTTTGCTTAATACAAATATCATTAGTTTGAAAAGTGTTTTCATTTGTCAAATCAGACACATTTTCACTTGACAAATCATCAACACTTTTATCACCTTTTTCATCAGTATTCTTTTGGTTAATTTTTGATTTGTTTTCTTGAGAATACATTTTTTCATTTTGCATATTTTCAACTATATTTTCATTAAATGATTTTTGTGTGTTGATTTTTTTTGCATTTTTTATATTTTTATAGTCTTTGTTCTTTGAGGCAACATTATTTTTTTTAGCGTTTTCAAAAATATTTGAAAAATTTGATTCAATATTTGTTGTATATTTATTCTTACTTGAACCAAAAGTTTTATTAAAAACACTGTTTGCACCACTCTCATTTGAGATTTGAGGTTTTAATATATTATTTAAATTTAAAATATCATTCGTTGTCATCAATACAATCCTATGTTAAATCTTCAATTTACGAAAAACTATATCTTGATATTGTTATGTCATCAAGTTCATTGCTTTGAGCTTTTTCAAATTCTTGGTAGTAAGTTTTTTTTTGCTTTTCCTTCAACTTTTCCAAAATTTCTTTATCCCGATACGCAACATTGACTTCATCTTGCTTTAAATCAAGAACATTTTTCATATCGCAAATAAGTTGATGTTGTGATTTTATCTTATCTTCCAATTTAGGCAAATAATTTTTCAAGTTTATAACTTGTTCAACATCAATGTTTGAAGAATTAGAAATAACACTTAAAACCTTTTCATTTAAAGATTTTTGCTTTTCTTCCAGCTCATTTAAAATTTCTTCCTCAGTTTTAATTTGAGAAAGAATTTTTGAAAGCTCAATCAACTTTTCATCCAATATTTTAGACTTTAATTCAAGCACTGTTTGTAACCGAAACTTAAATTTTTTCACTTATGCGTTTTCCACCTTTAAATAAGAATGTCTTAAGTATCTTAAGTTTACCGCATATAAGCAGTCGATTATATCATCCGGATTAAGTATTTTTTGATATATTATTTAAGTAATTATTTTTTATTTTTAATATAATTTTCTATTTCTTTAATTTGTTTTTGATTAATATATTTAAAAGCTCCGCGTTTTAGCCCGTCAAGAACAACATTTGCGTGTTTGATGCGTTTTAAAGTGACAACTTTGTGACCGACTGCTTGACACATTTTGCGAATTTGGCGATTTAACCCTTGATAAAGGGTAATTTGCAAAACTGTTGTATCCGAAAGCACATCAACACAATCGACTTGAGCGTATGCTATTTTCCCTTTTTCGATTTCAATACCTTTTTCAAGTTCAAGAACTTTTTGTCTTGTCATTTTACCCTCAACAACAACCTTATAAACTTTTGGGATTTTTACCTTAGGATGTGTCAAAGAATTTATAAAATCACCATCATTTGTCATAATAAGCAAACCCGAAGAATCCTTATCCAAACGTCCAACCGGCTTTAGGTTTTTGACTTCCTCAGGCAGTATATCATAAATAGTTTTTCTGCCTTTTTCATCGTTTAGACTTGTAATATATCCTGCGGGTTTATAAAAGCGGATATAAACAAAGTTGTCAGGCTTTATCAAATTTCCATCAACAACAACCTTATCTTTTGAAGTGACAACTTCTCCAAGGTTTTCAACTTTTTTACCGTTTACAAAAACAACACCTGACAAAATAAGTTCATCAGCCTTGCGTCGAGAACACACACCACATTGTGCAATATATTTATTAAGTTTTAAAGTTTTTATTTTATTTTGTCTTGCCATTTTCACACACAACTTTTCACATTTAATCGTTTTAAAATTCCGCCCAAAGCAATTTTCACATGAGAATAACTTAACCCACCTTGCATATAAGCAACGTAAGGGGCTCTTAAAGGGCCATCGGCAGACAATTCTATTGTTGAACCTTCAATAAACGACCCACCTGCCATAATCAGTTTGTTGTCATACCCGGGAACATCATCAGGCATTGGAGTGACGTAAGAGTCGATTGGCGAAAGGTGTTGTATTGTTTCGCAAAAATGTCTCAACGGCTCTTCTTGTCCAAACTTCACTTTCTGAATAATATCTGTTCTTGCTTCATTGTATTTTGGATATGATTCAAAACCTATTTTTTCAAACACACAAGAGGAAAGAATTGCACCTTTTAAAGCATTTGCAACAACCATAGGTGCCATAAATATTCCTTGATAAATCAGTCGACTTTGATTGAGCATTGAACCGCCATATTCTCCAATCCCCGGAGCTGTCAAACGTTCTGAGGCATTTGTGACATATTCTTCTTTCCCTGCAACATACCCGCCTGTTTCAACTATGCCACCTCCGGGGTTTTTGATTAAAGACCCGGCTATTATATCCGCACCGACTTCGGTTGGTTCCATTTTTTCAACAAACTCGCCATAGCAATTGTCCACAAAACAAATGCACTTAGGGTTTTTTGTTTTAACTATTGATATTATTTTTTTTATTGTTTCGATATTAAGTGAATTTCTTAACGAATAGCCACAAGAACGTTGGATTAAAACCATTGTTGTTTTTTCATCAATTGTGCTTATAAGTTTGTCAAAATCGATTGTCTGTTCGTTTAAAAGTGGAATTTCACTGTATTTCACACCATTTGCAATCAAGGAATTTTTTGAACTTCCACGTTTTCCAATGACTTCTTCCATTGTGTCATATGGGCTTCCTGCAACTGAAACAAGCGTGTCACCATAATTTAAATTTCCAAGCAAACAGCAAGATAAAGCATGGGTTCCTGATACAAAATGGTTTCGCACTATTGCCTTTTCAGTTTTGAATATTGAAGCAAAAACTCTATCAAGCTTTTCTCGCCCCATATCGTCGTGTCCGTAACCTGAAACATACGAAAAATCAGTCGCACTGACTTTATTTTCTATAAACGCATTTAAAACCTTATTTTGATTGTATACTTCAATTTCATCAATCTGTTTTATATATGGCTCAATCATTTTTTCTGCTTGTTTTAAAACTTCGTGATTATACATTTTGTTTTTCTAATACCTCATTTATTTTATTAAAAACTTTATTAACACAAATGGCTTTCATGCAAGGTGTGTATTTTTCATTTTTTTCAAGAAGATGTTTACATTTTTTTTCAAAACATCCTATACAATTGCTGTCGGGATAAATGTTATAACAATTTTCGCCATAAGCATCACACATCTTTGCAGTTGAGCCCATAAGAGCAATTGTTTTAGTATTTTTTTGAGAAGAAGACATATGCAAAGGTCCGCTGTCACCTGAAATGACTATATCCGACAAAGAAAACAAAGCAAGTGTTTCATTCAATTTAAGCTTGCCGGACAAAATCATGACATTTTTTATTGCTTTATATTTTTGATGTTCAGCTTGTTCATTTTTTGAACCTGAAATAACAATCGTTGCATTCATTTTTTCATTAAGCAGGTTTCCAAGTTCAATCCAACTTTCAAAAGGCCAAATGCGACCTTGCCGAATGTTGTCATTTTGCCCCCCGGGGTTGAAAACAACAATCGGGTGCTTTTTTCCTTCAAGCATTTTTAAGATGTTGGCTTTTTCTGCTTGACCTGCTTCAATTGACAAATTTTTGGGATATTCTAGTGTTTTATCAAAGTTTAAAGCCGAATTAAAAAAGGCATCCAATGCAATTGTGCGCTGTTTGCTTCTTTTGATAACTTTTTTAGGGTTTGCCACAAACGATATAAAAGTTGTTCTAAAAGCATTTGTCAGATTAAAGATGACATCATAATTTTCTTTTCTTAAAGCTAAACCAAGTTTGAACAAATAAAACAAATTGTTTTTTTTACTGTTATCAAATTCAAATATTTTTTCAAAATTCAAATCGTTTTTCAACATTTCTTTAATAAAAGGTAAGGTCAAAAAATGAATTTTATATTGAGGATATTTATTTTTAATGGCGGTAGAAATAATGGTGCTATGGACGACATCGCCAATAGCACCGAAACGAATTATTAAAATTTTTTTTTCTTCACATGTTGTATTAGAATTTTTCATCGTAGTTTAAACACCACTTGGAACCTTATTTAAACTGTCTTCCTGATTATTCATATATTGTTCAATAAAGCCGGTGTTAAACTTGCCTGAAATGAATACATCATGGTTTAAAACTTTTTTGTGATAGGGAATAGTTGTTTTAACCCCTGTTATGACAAACTCATCCAAAGCACGAAGCATTCTTTTTCTTGCATCTTCACGATTTTTGCCCCAACAAATAAGTTTGCCAATCATCGAATCGTAATATGGAGGAATAGAATAACCTGTATATGAGTGTGAATCGACTCTCACGCCAAAGCCGCCCGGTGCGATATAACCTTCAATTTTCCCTGGGCAAGGCATAAAGTTTTTGTCGGGGTTTTCAGCATTAATTCGACACTCAATTGCACAACCTTTTATGTTTATATCTTCTTGCGAGAACGACAATTTTTCTCCTGAAGCAACAAGCAACTGTTCTTTTACCAAGTCAACACCTGTAACCATTTCAGTGACGCAATGTTCAACTTGAATACGAGTGTTCATTTCCATAAAATACCAGTTGTTATTTTCATCAAGCAAAAACTCACAAGTTCCGGCACCTTCATAATTTATAGCTTTAGCCGCACGCACAGCAGCAAGCCCCATTTTTTTACGCAAAGTTTCATCAATGGCGCAAGATGGAGCCTCTTCGATGAGCTTTTGATGACGTCTTTGAATAGAGCAATCGCGCTCACCCAAGTGAACAACATTGCCAAAACTGTCTGCGATTATCTGCACTTCAATATGTCGAGGATTTATAAGATATTTTTCTAAATAAACACCGGCATTTCCGAAAGCATTTTTTGCTTCCAATTGGCAAAGAGAAATAGCTTCTTTCAATTCTGCGTCGCTGTTTGCTATTCTCATGCCTTTTCCGCCACCGCCTGCTGTTGCTTTGACGATTATCGGATAGCCTGTTTCTTTTGCAAAAGCAATTGCATCATCTATATTTTCAACCAAATCAGTTCCGGGTGTGACAGGAACATCATTTGCCACCATAGTTTTACGAGCCGTTGCTTTATCGCCCATTTGTTTCATTGCGTTTGAAGATGGTCCGATAAATTTAATGTTGTGGTCATTGCAAATATCAACAAAGTCAGCACGTTCTGACAAAAAACCATACCCTGGGTGAATGGCATCAGCCCCGCTCATTAAAGCGGTTGAAATAAGAGCAGGAATGTTTAAATAGCTCTTTGAACTTTGGTTTGGACCAATGCAATATGCTTCATCAGCCAATGTCACATGAAGTGATTCGCTGTCACCTTGAGAATAAACCGCAACCGTTTTTATCCCAAGTTCTTTTGCTGCACGTATAACTCTAAGTGCAATTTCACCTCTATTTGCAATCAAAACTTTTTTTATCATTTTCTTTTAATTTTATCCCCAAATACATAAGTAATAAAAATGCACCATAATAAATTATAGTGCATTTTTAAATTTTATTCCACATACATTAAAACTTGTCCGTATTCGACACTTTGTCCGTCTGCAACGCAAATTTCAACAACACGTCCTGAAACTTCAGCTTCAATTTCGTTCATCATCTTCATTGCTTCAATAATGCAAACAACCTGACCTGTTGCAACCATGTCGCCAACTGTAACAAACGGTGAAGCATCAGGCGAAGGAGCCTTATAAAATGTTCCTACCATAGGTGAAGTAATCGGTTTGCCTTTTGGTTTTTCCTTAACTTCCTCTTCTTTTGTTTCAACAGCTGTTTGTGTGTTGTTTGAAACAGTTCCGACAGAAGCTAATGGTATTTGCGCCATGTTTGAAGATGGCACAACTTGACTTATAACCTGATTTTCGTTTTTCTTTAGTACAATAGCTTGCTCGCTGTCTTCCAAAACAAGCTCTGACAATTCGCTGTCTGAAACCAATTTCACAAGCTTTTCAATATATTCAAAATCAAATTGCATTTTTATTCACCTATACTCTATCTAAATATTCGTTTGTGCGAGTGTCTACACGGATTTTATCACCTATTGAAATAAAGAAAGGAACATTCACAACTGCACCTGTTTCAAGCGTTGCAGGTTTTGTTCCGCCTTGAGATGTGTTTCCTTTTTCTGATGGAGGACAATCAGCAACTTCCAACTCAACATGGTTTGGAATGTCAACGCCGATAATTTTGCCTTCGTACAACAACACAGACACTTCCATATTTTCTTTCAAATATTTTATGCCATCGCCTATTTCTTTTTCAGGAACGCCCAATTGTTCGTATGATTGATTATCCATCATTATATAATCAGAACCTTCTTTATACAAATATTGCATTATACGTCTGTCCAACATAGCTTTTGCAACTTTTTCGCCGGCACGGAATGTTTTTTCAACAACTTGCCCTGTTTCTACGTTTTTTAATTTTGTTCGCACAAACGCTGCGCCTTTTCCGGGTTTTACATGTAAAAACTCGATTACACTCCATAAAACACCATCTATTTCAATTGTCAAACCGGTTTTTAAATCGTTTACTGAAATCATGTTTTACCTTTCACTTAATTCTTCTCTTTTTAAAAATAACATAAATATATTTTTTTGACTATATGTTTACAAAATATTCATTTTCATCCAATAGCATTGGGTTTAAATCAAAATCCACAAACATTTTTGAGTTTTTGGCAAAAGAATTGGGATTTGAGCTTACATAACAAGTTATTTTCCCTTTTTTCTTTTCATTTATCAGGTCGTTTTTAGCCAAATCTTTTAATATTTCGTCAGCAAAGCATTTTGCAGGGTCAATAAACAAATCTCGTTTTGTATATTTTGACAAAGTATCAAGTAAAAAAGGATAATGTGTACAACCCAAGATGATTTTTTCAGGTTCAAATTTCAACAACTCTTCCAAATCTTTTTTTATAATATTTTGATTAGCTTCATCTTCAAAACCGTTTTCCTCAACAATTTTCACCCAACTGGGGCAAGCATGCTCAAAAACATTTATGTTGTTGTTATATAACTTTATATATTTCAAATAGGCATGAGAATTGATTGTTGAGTTTGTTGCAAAAACTCCAATCCTTTCAAGATTTTGAGAGGAAATATATTTGGCAAAATTTTGAATTATCGGGTAAATTTTAAAGCCATATTTATCCTTAATTTTGTCATAAACCACTGCACTTGTTGTGTTGCAAGCCATCACAACAGCTTTCACATCCATTCTTTCAAAAATGTCAAAAATATTTGTTGCTATTTTAAGCAATTCCTCTTCTTTTTTATCGCCATAGGGCAAATTTTTTGTATCCCCAAAATAAATGTAATTTTCGTTTTTTAACTTGCTAAAAAGTTCTTTAAATACACTTAAACCGCCCAAACCGGAGTCATATATCCCTATTGATTTATCTTTTTCTATCATTTTACTGTTTTTAAATACTCCACTATTGCATCGGCTAAAACCTTGGCTGTCTGTTCTTTGCGTTTTTCGCTTACCAATTCGTTTCTTTCTTGAGCGTTTGAAATAAATCCTATTTCAACAAGAACCGCAGGAGCTTCGGTGCGATTTATAACATAAAATTTAGACTTCACAACTCCACGAGCAGGTGAATCAACAGTTGAAAGATGTTTTTGAACAATGTTTGCATATTTCAAACTGTTATCTTTCCAATAATGTGTTTCAACCCCACGGACAGTTTCATTCACACTTGCGTTGACATGGACACTCATAAACAAAACAGGTCTTTTTGCATTTGAAATTTCAACACGTTCCTGAAGAGAAACAGTGCTGTCTTCTTTTCTTGTCAAAACAATTTTGAACCCTTTTTTTGTAAGCATTCTTGCCAAACGATTGGTTACATCTAAATTTATATCCTTTTCATAAATCCCGTTTCTTGTTGCACCAACGTCGCTTCCACCATGTCCTGCATCAAGCACAATGAGCCTTTTGTCTGCATTTTTTGGAATTTTAATTGTTTCCTCAATGTTGTCTTCCTTTGGTATAACTATCGGTTGCGGCTTTAACATCTTATTTTTTATCAATATTGTCGCTTTTTTGCCGTTTGTTGTTTCAAGAAATTCCGTTTTGGCATTTGGATTTATACTTAATATAACTTTTATAATTGAATGTCCGTAAGAAATAACTTTCGATTCCCCAAAAGAATTTGTCAAAGTAGTCTTTATCTTTGTTATGTCTGAAAAATTACCGTTATAAATCACAAACTCAACGTTATTGGAATTGCGTTTGAAAGAAAAAACACATGGATTATTAAATTCGAAAGTCAGATTTTTATCGTCAACATTATAATTTGAAACGGTAAAAGAACTTAATTTTGAAATATTGTCCGAAAGTTTTACATTTGAAATTCTGTTTTTATTCACAATGAGCAAACTTTGCAAATCAAAAGAAAAAACACTTTCATAATCATTAACATTGTTTGTGAAAATTACCACACGTGCTTTTGTCGGTTCAAACTGTGAAATAACAACTTTTTCATCCGCTGAAATGTTGTAAGTTTTGTTTTTGATGCTGTTTGAAACAATTGCATTTGATAAATCAAAAGCAATTCTTGAGGGATTTGAAAGAATTATAGGCTTTTCTACTGTTATATTTCCAATCCCATTAAGCAAAACATTGCCATTTCTGACAGACAATTTTTGAATATATGATTTACTTCTAAGCCTTTTTGTTTCATCGGGAATAAATATTGTTTTAAGAACATCATCTGTTGGTTTATCGCCTGAAGTTGGATTGTTCAATGTTGAAGAAACTTTTTTTTGTCCAACATTATTTATATTTTCGTTGGACACTTGTTTTAAAAAAGTTAGCTTTTCAATGAAATCTGAAGAAAGACTTTTTTCTTCTCGAAACGAACGATGAAGACAAGAGTTTGGAACACTTATCTCGTCAAGTTTTAAAACAAGTCCATTTTTCAATTTCAATAATTCAGCTTTTGACAAATCAATATTTTCTTTATGATAAAATGTTAACCTTACAACATTTGGATTAGTTGAATTTTGTGCCAAAATAACTTTTTCAACAGGTGAGTTTTTAAAATGATATACAATGCTTCCAACCGTCAAAATAGAATTGCTTATATCAAAAAATGTTCGTTTTGGATTGTTGAGGCTTTTGCTTTCAACACTTATTTTCTCGACCTCATCAAGAGTGTTATAACTTGGCAAAAAAATCATTTTGCTTGAGTTGTCAAAAATAAAGTCTGTTATTTTTATTTCATTGGCGGCAATACAAATTTGTTTAAACGAAATAAACAAAAATATAAAAATTAACGTTAATATTTTTTTTATCATAAAAATATTATACCGAAATCCAAAAATTATGTACAATATTTTTTGAAATTGCATTTTTTCTTTGATTTTTTCCGGTATTAATTTAAAGAAAAACTTGTTTTGAAGCCAAGTAAAAAAATTATGCTATAATAAAAACTGTCATGAAAAGAATTATTGATGTAAATTTAAATCGTACAGCAGAAGGATTGAGAATCTTGGAAGAAATTTCTCGGTTTATTTTAAACAACCAAGAACTTTCTACATTTCTGAAAGATATGCGTCATAAAATTTGCCAAATACAAGAAATGGATTACCAAAATCTTTTGACGGCTCGCGACAGTTTAAATGATGTTGGAACAAAAGTACAAAATCCAGATTGTCGAGTGAATCTTGAAACTGTCTTTAAAGCTAATGTCAAACGAGTGCAACAAAGTTTGAGAGTGCTTGAAGAATATGATACCAATAACTCTTCTGTTTATGAAAAAATGCGTTACCAAATTTATGATTTTGAGAAAAAAATGTGGGGTGTTTTAAAATTGGATTTGAAAAAATATATGCTAAAAAACAGAAATTTATATTTGGTTACAAATAGTGATGGATTTGAAAGTGATGATAAATTTCTGGATGCAGTTGCAGCGGCTTTGTCAGGTGGAGTTGACATCATACAATTGAGAGAAAAAAAATCTGACGCAAGACGCATTATTCAACTTGGCCACAAAATCCGACAGCTGACAAGTTTGTATAACGCCTTATTTATTATTAACGATAGAGTTGACATTGCAAAAATAATCAAAGCCGATGGTGTTCATTTGGGTCAAGATGATGTTGAAATAGGTTATGCAAGAGATATTTTAGGAGATGACAAAATAGTGGGCATTTCAACACACGAACCCAAGCAGGCTATTGAAGCTTGCAAATCTGGTGCCAATTACATTGGCGTTGGACCGGTGTTTGAAACTCCAACAAAGCCGGGAAGAAAATCGGTCGGGCTTAGGTATGTAAAATGGGCAAGCGAGAATGTTGTCGATATCCCTTTTTATGCAATTGGCGGAATAAACCAAGAAAATGTTTGCCAAGTTGTTGAAAATGGTGCTAAAAATATAGCGGTTGTGCGTGCTATAATAAATGCAAATTCGCCCAAAAATGCCGCTTTAGAATTCAAAAAAATCTTAAACGGTAATAAGTGTAATGCACAATAAAATCATACTTCATGCTTGTTGTGCCGTCTGCTCAACATACCCCGTTGACTTACTTGCAAAACAAGACTTTAATCCCATAATATTTTTTGACAACCCGAATATATTTCCTTTTGAAGAATACGAAAGACGACGACTTGAACTTGTCAACTATTGTCAAAAGTATGATTTAAAATATTTTCAAAGCGACTGGGACAATGAAAGTTGGTGCAATTTTGTCAAAGGCTTAGAAAACGAACCCGAAAAAGGAGCAAGGTGCCAAAAATGTTTCTATTATCGTTTAAAAAATACTGCAAAATTCGCAATGGCAAATAAAGTAAAATATTTCACAACAACTTTGACAGTAAGTCCTCACAAAAAAAGCAAGGACATTTTTGCAATTGGAAAAAAAGTCCAAAATGAGTTTGAAAATAAAGTTGAATTTTTGCAATGTGATTTTAAAAAACAAAACGGATACTTAATTGCAACAAAGAATGCACAAAGAGAAGGGTTCTACCGTCAAAACTACTGTGGCTGCAAATATAGTTTACGCAAGTTTTAAATCTTTACATTTGTATACATTCTCTCTATAATGTAAATCGTTGGACATTTAAAATTTAATAAAACGGCAGGTTTGATTTCTGTAAAACGTAAAACTCCTCTTCTTACATCTTATTTGTTAATCCAAAAATTTATTCGTTTCGCGCAAGTAAGTAAAGTGAGTTTCAAGGTTTGACCTATTTATTATGATTATACTGAAAATATACACAAGTGCAAAAAAATAGTCTACAGGAAAATAAAAGAAATTATAAAATATATTAACGTTGGTTGTGGTGAAACTAGGATTTTATATAACGGGCTATCGCGCGTTCAACGTATTGGCTTCATCCACCAACGTGGATTGATTTTTAAATATCAAAAGCGTTGAAGTCCAATTAAGGCTTTTTGTTAAGCGTTTTTTGTTTTTTTCCCCCTGTGACATGTTCAATTGTTTAACTAGTAATATCAACAAATGCAACCCATACG
>UMLR01090507.1_pt1 | contig 12609 bp, 13 predicted proteins | sample 1966741 | NCBI WGS metagenome assembly UMLR01 (sample SAMEA4836207, study PRJEB28245) | human gut metagenome | biome: gut microbiome; material: fecal sample | place: Denmark | collected 2008 | reverse complement strand
AACGAAGCCGCTGCTTCGGGGGGGGAGAATGAAAGCCTTCGGCATGTGCCATCGCAAAGCAGCTCATTCCCGCGTCAGGGGAAAACGATTTTTGAATGGTCGCAATCCAGCGTTACCTCTTTGTTACACAACAGGAAAATCTGGGCAAAATTGCCGCCCACGGACGATGAACGGCATTCATACGCCGTTCATCCTTGACGAGCGGGGCCGCAAACTAACTCACAGCTACACCAAAGGCAAAAAGAAAGGGCGCCTTCCCTTAAAAGAGAAGGCGCCCTTGAAGCAATCAGGTTATGCCCTATTCTTGGCCACCCAAGAATCGCTCGGCCTGGGCAACGATGTCGTCGCCGGCATTCAGCTCATGGCGGTTTTCGACCTTAGAGCAATACTGGCCTTCGCCATCGATATCAACCGTTACCGTTGCACCATCGTGAACGGTGCCGTTGATGATTTCGGTGGCAACGCGGTCGGTTACCTCACGCTGAATCAAGCGACGCAGCGGACGTGCTCCGTAGACGGGATCGTAACCGTCAATCGCAAGATGCTCCATAGCGGCAGGAGTAACCACCAAGTCGATACGACGATCGGCAAGACGCTCGCGCACGTCGGCCAACTGCAAACCGACGATAGGCTCCATTGCGGCAATGGAAAGCGGATTGAAGGTGATTACCTCATCGATACGGTTCAGGAACTCGGGGCGGAAGGTATTACGCAGAGCATCGTTGATCTTGTTGTTCAGCTCAGCCAGACGCTTTGCCGCAACCTCAACATCTGCGGTCATAAGGTCTTCCATGACCTTGCCCATGGAATTGCCAGACCCCTGATTCTGATCTTCGCCTGCGAATTCGCGAATCGACTGCGAACCGATGTTGGACGTCATGATGATAATGGCGTTCTTGAAGCTCACCACGCGGCCCTGGCCATCGGTGAGGCGACCATCGTCCAAAACCTGAAGCAGGATATTGAACACATCGGGATGAGCCTTTTCAACCTCGTCCAGCAAAATCACGCTGTACGGCTTACGGCGTACCGCTTCGGTAAGCTGACCGCCCTCGTCGTAGCCCACATATCCCGGAGGCGCTCCAACCAAACGAGCAACCGAGTGCTTTTCCATATACTCGGACATATCGATACGGACCATAGCGCGCTCGGTGTCAAACAGATACTCGGCAAGAGCCTTGGCCAGTTCCGTTTTGCCAACACCGGTGGGGCCCAAGAACAGGAAGCTGCCAATGGGACGGTTCGGGTCGGAAAGACCTGCACGGTTACGACGAATTGCGCCTGCCACGGCAGCCACGGCTTTATCCTGACCAACCACGCGTTCGCGAAGCTTGTCTTCCAGGTCAACCAGCTTGGCCATTTCGCCCTGCATCATCTTGGTAACGGGAATGCCCGTCCACGTGGATACAACCTCGGCGATTTCGTCTTCGCCAACCTCTTCCTTGAGGATCGCGCCGTCCTGCTGGCGATTTTCCAGAACCTCTTCAGCCTGAGCAAGTTTCTGCTGCAGCGCAGGAATGGTGCCATAGCGCAGCTCGGAAGCACGGGCCAGGTCGCCTTCGCGAGTGGCCTGCTCTTCTTCGATCTGGGCAGCCTCAATATCAGCCTTCAGGTTCTGAACGCTGACAATGACGTCCTTTTCGTTCTTCCAAAGCGCCTTCTGCGAATCCAGCGCTTCGCGGGCGGCGGAAATCTCCTTGCGGAGAGCCTCCAAGCGCTCGCGGCTCGGCTCATCCGTTTCCTTCATCAGAGCCTGCTCTTCAATCTGCATCTGAGTGAGCTTGCGCTCAGCCAGATCGACCTCTTCGGGCATGCTGTCGATTTCGATACGTAAACGACTTGCCGCCTCGTCCATCAGGTCGATTGCCTTGTCAGGCAGAAAACGATCGGTGATGTAGCGGTTGGAGAGCTCGGCTGCAGCAACCAGCGCGGAGTCCTTGATGCGGACGCCATGATGGATCTCGTACTTTTCCTTCAGGCCACGCAGAATCGCAATGGTGTCTTCGACTGTTGGCTCGCCCACCAGCACCGGCTGGAAACGACGCTCAAGCGCAGCATCCTTTTCGATGTACTTGCGGTATTCGTCGAGCGTAGTAGCACCGATGGCATGAAGCTCACCACGAGCCAAAGCAGGCTTCAGCATATTGCCCGCGTCCATGGAGCTATCGCCCGTGGAGCCGGCGCCCACAATGGTGTGCAACTCATCGATGAACAGGATAATCTGCCCGTCAGACTGCTTCACTTCGCGAAGAACAGCCTTCAGACGGTCTTCGAATTCACCACGATACTTAGCGCCAGCGAGCATCGCAGGAAGGTCAAGCGCAATAAGCTCACGATCTTTCAGGCTGGAGGGAACGTCGCCCGCAACGATGCGCTGGGCCAAGCCTTCAACGATTGCCGTTTTGCCCACGCCAGGCTCGCCAATAAGCACAGGGTTGTTCTTCGTACGACGGGAAAGAACCTGAACGGTACGACGAATTTCCTCGGAACGACCGATTACCGGATCGAGTTTGCCATCACGTGCCTGCTGAGTAAGGTTCTGGCCATACTGCTCCAGCACCTCGAACTCAGTTTTCGACTCCGCATCGGTTACGCGAGTGTCGCCGCGGAGATCTTGATAAGCCGCCTCGACTGTTTCACGTGTAACACCAGCGTCGTTCAGGATGCGACCCGCCTGCCCCTTATCTTCAGAAAGGGCAATGAGCAGATGCTCGGTGGTGATGTAGTTGTCGTCCAACTTTCCGGCGATTTTCTCGGCGTTGTTCATCAGGGCATCGAATTCCCTTGAAGGGGCCACCATGCCCATAAAGGTTTGACCGCTTACCTTCGGCTGATGCTCCACCTCCGCATCGACGCGCTGCTTCAAGACGGCAGGGTCGGCGCCAATACGCGTAATGATGGCCTTCAGGTTATTCTCGTCCGCAGAAAGGATGGCATCTAGCAGATGAAGCGGCTCTGTGGTGGCTGCTTCATGCTGAGACGCAATGTCCATTGCAGATTTAAACGCCTCTTGGGCAGTCACTGCTAATTTTTCAATCCACATATAAGTCTCCTTTCTTCTACTTGCAGCAAAAGAAATGGCTAGTGTCTTACATCAACCTACGCAATACAATTGCGTTAGTATCGGTCACCAAAGAATTGACGCTTTCCCTGGTTTCGAGTTCGTGTACACGGTCGGCAAGCTTGCGTACACGACGATGCAGGGCATCGAGCTCGTCGTCACGCTCATCCAGGCGCCCTTTAAGGTCGAGGATGCGAATAACGCCCGCAAGATTGATGCCTTCGTCGGTAAGCTCATTGATCAACTGCAAACGCTCAATATCGGCCTGCGAATACATGCGCGTGTTGCCCCGTGTGCGCTGGGGGGAAACCAGGCCCTTTTGTTCATAGATGCGCAGAGTTTGCGGGTGAACGCCAGCAAGTTCGGCAGCAACACTGATCATATACAGCGGTCTGTCTTTGTCTTCCATTACCATGCCCTCACCTCTTCCTTAGTAGCTTCCTGGAATGCTTCCAGGGCCTTCTTCTGTTCATCGTTCAACGTCTTCGGAACCGCTATCTTGATGGCCACGCGCAAATCGCCGTTGCCCGTTGAGCCCTTGCCCAACCTGGGGGCGCCTTTGCCACGCACCGTAAGAACCGTTCCGTCCTGACACCCAGCAGGTACCTTCAAGCGCACTTTCGTACCATCGGGAGTGGGAACCACCACTTGAGCACCAAGAGCCGCTTCGGCAAACGTTACGGGCAGGTCCATCAAAACGTCCGCCTTGTCGCGCCGATAGAGCGGATGAGCGCCTATCTTGATGTTCACCAGCAAGTCGCCTGCGGGGCCGCCATTTGCTCCCTGGCCGCCTTTGCCCTTTAAGCGAACACGGCCGCCGTCGATGGCGCCAGCGGGAATCTTTATGGTGAGCGTTTCCTTTTCGCCTGTTCCCGAGCGACCAATGCGGATGCGCTTTTCGCATCCATTAAAGGCTTCGTCGAAGGTTACCGTCATGGACACTTCTTTATCGGCGCCCTTCTGCGGCCGAGGCTGAGCATAGCTACCCGCTCCACCGAAATCCCAGTTGCCGCCGAAAGCGCCTTCACCGTTGCGGATGCTCTCGAGAATATCTGCCCAGCTACCGAAACCAGATGCTCCGCCAAAGCCCGCGCCGGCAAAGGGGTTGCCGCCCTGGCCTTGCCATGCCCCGCCATAGGGAATCTGGTTTTCGTTGGCGGTGCCATACTGGTCGTAGAGCTTACGTTTCTTTTCGTCGGAAAGGACCTCGTACGCCTCGTTGATTTCCTTGAACTTCGCCTCGTCGCCGCCCGCATCAGGGTGGTGCTTGCGGGCCAGTTTGCGAAATGCCTTCTTGATGGCATCAGCATCGGCGTCACGTGGAACGCCTAGCGTTTTGTAGTAGTCGGGAGTTGCCATTCGCCCCACCTTTCCTATTCAGACGGGATAGTAATGCAGTTGCTTTTCCAGCTGAGCAACCTGTTCGCCTCGGCACGATCGAAAAGCCAAAAGCCTTTCGGCATCAGCCGTTGCGACGGAAATGTAACCTGCTTCAATACCCCTGTTTTCTCTTATAATTAATCAGCCCGAAAGAAACCCGCCCGTATGCCCAACCTTGACTGACAGGACATTCTTGCCAATTCCCTCGAGCTGCTTACAACAAGGGCGGACTTGCGAGCCCGCCCTTGCGTTTGCTATTCGTCTTCTTCTGACTTGGTCTCGCGCTTCGGACCGCCCACGGTAACCGTTACCATTGCAGCACGGATAACTTTGTTACCCATGCGATAGCCCTTCTGGTAAACCTGGGCAACCGTTTCATCGGGAACCGAAGGATCGTCAACCGTGGCTACCGCCTGAGCCTCAAGGGCATCAAACGCTTCGCCTTCAGGATTGATGATCTCAACGCCTTCCTTCTTCAGCACCTCGCCGATCTTGTTGTGAACGGCTTTGATGCCACCGAGCAGACCCTCTTCGCCATTGCCCTCCGCATAAGCGATGCTACGTTCAAAGTCGTCAATCACGGGGATCAAGCTTTCAACCAGCTTTTCGGTGGCGCGAAGCTTTTCCTCTTCACGCTGCTCGTTCATACGACGGCGATAGGTGTCCCACTCAGCATGGAGCCTGAAGTACTTGTCCCTCCAGGCATCCGCCTCGGCCTTAGCTGCTTCCACCGGATCTTCCTCGGGCTCTTCGCTCTCGGCGTCATCTTCGATGACATCCGCTTCGACCTCTTCGGGGGCAGCAGCCTCGGGCTTGGCCTCGGCTGCTTCCTGATCCTCGCGTGCCTCGTCTTTTTCAGGCGCGGTCATGATTACTTGTCCTTCTTCTCGTCGTCGTCGACAACCTCGAAGTCTGCCTCGATGGTGTCGTCGTCAGCGGGCTGCTGAGCGCCGGCTGCACCAGCGGCTGCCTGAGCTGCATCCTGATTGCCGTATACAACCTCAGCCAGCTTGTAGCCTGCCTGCTGCATTGCCTCGATAGCCGCCTTGATAGCCTCGATGTCGTTGCCTTCAAGTGCAGCCTTGCCCTGAGCAACAGCGCTTTCTGCCTGCTGCTTAACCTCGGCGCTTACCTTGTCACCAACTTCGCCCAAGGTGGTTTCGGTTGCGTTGATCAGAGAGTCGCAGTTGTTGCGAACTTCAACCTCTTCCTTACGTACCTTGTCTTCCTCGGCGTGAGCCTCAGCGTCCTTGACCATGCGATCAACTTCGTCGTCGGTAAGGGCGGTAGAACCGGAAATGGTGATCTGCTGCTGCTTACCGGTACCCAGATCCTTAGCGGAAACGTTCACGATGCCATTTGCGTCGATGTCGAAGGTAACCTCGATTTGAGGAACGCCACGACGTGCAGCAGGAATGCCGGTGAGCTGGAACTTGCCCAAGGTCTTGTTGTCCTGAGCCATCTGACGCTCGCCCTGCAGAACGTGGATCTCTACCGAAGTCTGGTTGTCGGCTGCGGTGGAATAGATTTCCGTCTTGCGGGTAGGAATGGTGGTGTTGCGGTCGATCATCTTGGTCATTACGCCGCCCATGGTTTCAACGCCAAGGGAAAGCGGGGTAACATCAAGAAGAAGGATGCCCTCAACGTCGCCAGCAAGAACGCCGCCCTGAACAGCTGCGCCCATTGCAACAACCTCATCGGGGTTAACCGACATGTTGGGCTGCTTGCCCGTCATGTTCTTCACCAGCTCCTGAACAGCAGGCATACGGGTGGAACCGCCAACGAGGATTACCTCGTTAACATCGCCCGTGGAAAGGCCAGCGTCGCGCAGAGCCTGCTCAACAGGCTTCTTGCAGCGGTCGAGCAGATCCTTGGTGATGCGCTCGAACTCGGCACGGGAAAGGGTATAGTCCAGATGGAGCGGGCCAGCTGCACCAGCGGAGATGAAGGGCAGATTGATGTTGGTCTGGGTGGTGGAGGAAAGCTCCATCTTTGCCTTTTCGGCTGCTTCCTTCAGACGCTGCAGAGCCATCTTGTCGGCACGAAGATCGATTCCATTTTCAGCCTGGAATTTATCGGCTATCCAGTCGATTACGCGCTGATCCCAGTCGTCGCCGCCCAGGTGGTTGTCGCCAGCGGTAGAGCAAACCTCAAATACGCCGTCGCCCAGCTCAAGAACGGAAACATCGAACGTACCGCCGCCAAGGTCGAAGACCAAAACCTTTTCATCCTTGTTGGTTTTGTCGAGACCGTAAGCAAGAGCCGCTGCCGTAGGCTCATTGATGATACGCATAACCTCGAGACCAGCGATCTTGCCTGCGTCCTTGGTTGCCTGACGCTGAGCGTCGTTGAAGTAAGCAGGAACAGTGATAACTGCCTGAGTGATGGGCTCGCCTACGCGCTTCTCGGCGTCGGACTTGATCTTCTGCAGAACCATTGCGGAAATCTCTTCAGGCATGTAGTCCTTGCCGTCAATGTCCACAACAGCACGGCCACCATTGCCGTTCTTTACCATGTAAGCAACGGTCTTCTGCTCTTCGCCGGTCTCAGCATAAGAACGACCGATGAAACGCTTTACCGATGCGATGGTGTTTTCAGGATTGGTAACAGCCTTGTTCTTTGCGGCCTTGCCTACCGTGCGCTCGCCGTCCTTGCCAAAGCCAACAACGGAAGGCGTGGTGCGGTCGCCTTCTGCGTTAACCAAAATTTCAGGCTCTGAGCCCTCCATCACTGCCATTGCCGAATTGGTGGTGCCCAAGTCGATGCCAATGATCTTTGCCATCTTACTATGTCCTTTCAGTTGCGACCGCCCGCTGTTGCCGAGTTGTGCGATGCGGCCATTCTGTTCTTACCTAAGTTAGAGCCGAGATATTCGTTTGCCTTTGCGGGCTTGCAGATCGCCTTCGATGCCTTGCGGCCTCGTGGGCTTTCACGGATACCAGTAAGGCCACTCGCGTGGACCTTTTCGACAATTGGAATAATAAAATCTAAGTGCATCATTGTCAAGTTTTGTAACCTTCCTGTTGAAGATTACCTGAGCTATATCTGTTTTCCCAGGTCAGTAGCTTACGACTGGTTCGCGCACTTGCCATTTTCGTCTATTAAGATCTAACAACGGTCCGCTCAAAGCTGAGCAGACGCCGATCCCGAGCAAACCAATCGGGCAAACAAAACCCGCTCTGCGTGGGCCACCCGAACAAACAAGAAAGCCCGCTGGCATGAGCCGAGCGGGCTTAGGTGCAAAATGTCTGCTTGTGAAAACGAAGCAGAGAGCTATTTCTTAGCAACGCCACCGATGAGAGACATCTTGGTACCGCAATCGGGACAGGTGCCCTTGGTGATAACGCGGCCGTTCTTGGTGACGCCTTCCTGAGGGTCTACCATTTCCTTCTTTTCCTTGCACTTAACGCAATATGCAACAACTGCCATCGTAACCTCTTTTCCTTATTAATAGTCCTGTAGGGCACGTGGCCCCTGGAGCACCCGACCCATTGTATAGGTAGTGACTGCGTTTTACCAGATGGATGCCGATTCTTACGCAACCATAACGAAATAATCGCGTAGAAGGGGCTCCGCCTGGCGTTTATAAGCCGATCGCATCTGCCAAGAGCACAGAAGACAGACGCCACAAGTAGGGAAGATAGCCCTCCCTTTGGGCGAGCGCAGCTCGGCGAATCGGCGGGGCGGGGGCGGCGTGGATGCTGTCTCTACAGGAGGCGCTGTCGGCAATGACAGAGTTGTTCGCCGGGCGACAAGCTACTGGCTGGTGTTGGCAAAGAGCAGTGGCGGTACCGAGGGAGCTGCTGGCGGTACTTGCTGCCCAGGAGGCGACGGAGGCGCTGCCTCCTGGCTGTGTTTCTTGGGCCGGGCGATCTAGCTCTGGCAGCTCGCGCTGTTCGGCGGCACCGGGGTTGCGGGCGCTCGGGCGGTTTGGCGCTACGGCGGACGGCAAGATCTGCGCGCCGTGCATGATTCGAGGGGTCCGTGCAGCGAAAGCGGCCCCTTCATGGCAAGATCTTCGCGCGGTGTATTCCCAAACGGCTGTTTGCAGGGCTTTTCGGATGCATGGCGCGCATATCCTGCCAAAACCAGCCCGTTTCGGATGCATGGCGTGCGAATCTTGCCAGAAAGGGGCGATTTTCCCGTCCGAGGCCACTTTCGGGATGCATGGAGCACAAAACTTGCCACGGATTGCCGCCCGGAAACGCACCGTGGCGGAATCTTGCCACGGATAGACACTCGGGAACGCACCGCGCAAGTATATTGTCACTGCCAGTCAGGCCAAGAACGCATCAGGGCGCAATCCCGCCACCGTCGGACGCTGGGGAACGCATTTCGCGAACATTTTGCCATCGGCGAGCGCCCTGGAACGCACCGCGCGAGAATATTGCCACTACCAGTCGCCCGAGAGCGCATTCGCGAAGATCTTGCCATGGACGAACGCCTGGATTCGCCCCGCACCAAATAACTGCCGCCTTCCCCGCAAAAAAAACGGCACCGAAGGCAGGACTTGGAGAACGCCCCGCCAGAAGCACGAAAGACAGAGTGCTGGCGCGGCTGGGGCGAGCAGCGGGTACGGCGCGGTGCAGCGCCATCGCCGAACATTCGGGAATGCAGCGCGGCGAAATATCGCTATGGCCGATAACGCGCCCCGAGACAAAAGAAGGCGAGCATTTTGCTCGCCTTCTTTTGCTGTTTTGTTTACGGCTCGAGTGGCCATCGGGACCTTCTCGGTAGGAAGCCGCCGGCATTTGGCAGTCTCCTTGATTTAGGCACACATTCGGTAACAGAGCTGAGCCCCGCACCTAACACGCCGATGGCCAGTCAGCGCGCGAAAATCCTTGCACGCATTGACTAGACTCTCGTCGTGAGCAGACTGTTAGTCTTCAACAATCTCCTCGATTGCGCCCATGGGGCACTCTTCAACGCAGTCGCCGCAAGCGATGCAGGCCTCTTCGTTTACAACCTTGCATACGCCGTCTACAACCTCGATGCATTCCTGGGGGCAAGCGTCGATGCAAATTCCGCAGCCAATGCACTCATCATCAATGATTACTGGATGAGACATGAAAACCTCTTCTCTCTTGGGCTTTTAGAGATGCTTTGTCATACTTGGGGACAATTCTTTTTCGGTTAATCCCTGAACGGGAAAATACCATAGCGACCCCAATATGCAAGATCCTTGCGCGGTTTTTCTAAGAACGGTTAAATTGCGTTGCATATTTGCCGCGTTACTGCCGTTCGCCGATGCAAAAACATCACAGACGCAGGACGGCACGGGAGTGCGGGGCGCTGGCAGGGTCGCCGCGAGACACAACCGCAGCCGGGCACAGGCATCTGGCCGATGCAGAGCAACGGGGACAGGCTGCGGCACATGCCTAGCAGATGCGGGGCAGCTGTTCGCCTACGAGCATGTCCATGATGCGCAGGGCACCAAACCCGGTACGAATTGAAACGCGAGGGTCACGCTCTTCGGGCGTTTCCACCACTTCACCAATGATGGCTGCATCGGCTCCATACTTGTTCGCGCGCATTGCAGCCAGGGCAGCCTCTGCTTGCTCGGCGGGAACCACGCACACCATCTTGCCCTCATTGGCAACCTGGTACACATCGTAGCCAAGCATTTCGCACGCTCCCAATACGGCATCTTTAACGGGAACTGCGCCCTCTTCAACAATGAAGTCGACACCTGACTGAGCAGCAAGCTCATTGAGCGTCGAGGCAAGGCCTCCGCGCGTTGGGTCACGGAAGCAGCGGGTATCGGGCGCTGCGGCAATTACCTCGGCGATCAAATGGTTCAGAGGGGCAGCATCGGTCTGGATGTCCGCATTGAACGAAAGCTCTTCTCGGCAGCTCATGATGGTGATGCCATGGTCGCCCATGGTGCCGGTAACCAGGACCTTGTCACCTGGTTTGCAGAAAGCACCGGAAAGGCTCACCCCTTCGGGGATGAAGCCGATACCACTGGTGTTGATGAACACGCCATCGCCGTGGCCGCGATTAACCACCTTGGTATCGCCCGTAACAATATGGACACCAGCTTCTTTGGCCATTTCGGCCATGCTTTTGCAGATGCGCTTCAAATCGGCAACGGGGAAGCCTTCTTCCAGAATGAACCCACAGCTGAGGTACTTGGGGACAGCGCCACTGGTGGCAACATCGTTTACCGTGCCGCACACAGCCAGCCTGCCAATGTCTCCGCCGGGGAAAAAGTGGGGAGTCACCACAAAACTGTCGGTGGAATAGGCAATACGCTCACCGGCAGCTGGCGCTGGGAGCGACGCCGCATCGTTGCCTTCCAACAGCTCTTCGTCTGCGTATGCCTCGAAAAATACCTCGTCGATAATGCGCTTCATCATAGTGCCGCCGCTACCATGACCCAGCAATACCGTTTCGTCCATCTTGTCTCTTTCGTTCATGCAACACTCAATAGAGCGTTGCGTTCCTCTAGAAAAAGAACGCCTTCGATGAGGCGTTCTAAGGGGCTAGATAAAGTCGCCCGTGGTTGTCATGTTAAGACGCCCTGTTTTGACGCCCTTGGTGCCGATGATAAGGTTAGCGACATCCTGAACCTCGCCAGACTCACCCTTGAGGATGATTACCTCAAGGCAGTTGTCTTGATCGACATGCACATGCATGGAAGCTACCACCATGTCCAAATAGGTGTGCTGGATATGGTGCAATTTTTCCTGCAAGTCGTTGGCGTGGTGGTTGTACACGATAGTGAGCGTACCCATAACGATTCGCCCAGGCACGGAACACTCATCTTCCACCAGCGCTTCGCGCACTAAATCGCGTACCACTTCACTGCGATTTTTAGCCAGACCGCGGCGTGCCACCAGGTGATCAAACTTGACCAACAGGTCTTCGGGCATCGCCACAGAAAAGCGCATTAAGTCATTACTCATGCTTTGCTCCTTGCGTTTATGCGATGCGGCCTAGGCTTATACCAAGTTAACCGTCACACCACTTGCGTTTTCGGCATCTTCATCAAGTGCATCTTTAGCGTCATCGAGCGTTGCGCGAACCTCGTCGAGCAACTGCATTGCAGCATGGAGCTTTTCGCCCACGGTGGTGAATCCAGCATCAGAAGCATTGTGGGCAAGATTGTGAGCCCAACGACGCTCCAGCTTAATATGATCGTCGATCTGGTCGATCATCTGCTCAAACTGACCCGTATTGATACCATTGGTGCACATAGCGACTCCTTTTATCGAGGGAAAGCATTGCTTTCTTTGTTTATTGGATTGAGGCGAAGCCTCTTTGACAGGCATCAATCGATGCATTGCGTCTTCCTATTATGATCCCGCCAAAGTGAAGTTATCACCGTTTTCGCTCAACGGTGTGAATTTTTTCACATTTTGTGTGACTGGCTGATTCTAAGGGCCCCAAAGCGGCTTCTCGCCCTCGGCAACAACAAATCTCGCTATTATCCTGAGCAGTGAAGGAGGACCTCATGCCCACACCACAGCCAACAAAATACGAGCGCATCGCGCAGAGCCACGTTGACTCGTTCCAGGGAACCTACCATGGGTCCATAGGAGCTGCAGCGATTATCGTCTCTGTCGAAGAGCCTACCGAGGAAGCAAAGCGCGCGCTTACCGCAAGCTTTAAAGCTCTTGGGTACTCACCGCAGGCAATCGGTTGGGCCCAAACCGCCGCCCCAGGCAAATCCGATGCTTCTGGCGACCTGTTCACCCTTATCGAGGGCATCGACCCGTTCTGCGTTGTCTCTACGAGTCATGCCAGCACCGAGGCCCTTTCGCGCTGCTACAACACGCCCCTTGCCATTGAGGCGAAAACCCTTTTGCTAGGCCGCGATTGCCGCTGTTTCGAAAATCTTGATGCCCTTATTACCACCGAAGCAGGCAAACACAAAACCTGGGGGCTTTTGAAAACACTGCCTAAAATGTAGCGAACCCCCAACACCCAACAATCCATTGGGGACACTGCACGAAACGAGACGCAACGGCAATCGGACGCCCTATGCGCCAAAACCCAACGAGCCTTTCTTTGCCGAACATCGCGCAAAGCCAAGCCATGAAACAATAGTTAACGAATCGCCGCCTCTGTTGAATTCCTGCGCGTACCGCGCGTTGCAACCGCTGGTGGTATCCTTTTTGTGTCTATATACCAATGAAAGGCAACGCATATGTCCAACAAAAGCC
>UMLR01064187.1_pt1 | contig 12656 bp, 19 predicted proteins | sample 1966741 | NCBI WGS metagenome assembly UMLR01 (sample SAMEA4836207, study PRJEB28245) | human gut metagenome | biome: gut microbiome; material: fecal sample | place: Denmark | collected 2008 | reverse complement strand
CTTTATATCTTAATTTTACAATTCACATTTTTGTTTGTCAATAATTTGTTTGTTAATTGTTTTTATACAATCCGCAGTAATAAAAGAATATAAGAATAGCAATAAAAACAGTTTAGTACAAACACTGCAGTTCCGCACTAACTGCAGTGTTTCTTCATTTTAATAAAAGGAGAAGGGGTATGTAAGGTGCGGTTTATTCTTTAATTTCACTTAAACTGAATTGACTTGAATTTTGGACAATTATAAAATGAATTGCTCCACTTGAGGTTTTTATTATAAGCATAAACAGTTGTAAGTTTGCTGCAATTATTGAAAGCTTTATCGTTAAGCTTTCCGATATTTTGAGGCAAAGTTACTGTTGCGATTTTTGAATTGTTTGAAAATGTATTAGAACCGATTTCGGTAACTACATAGTTGTATCCGGGGAGAAATCCCGGTACTGTTACATTTGTATCATTGCCAAAATATGATTGAGAAATCAACTTTGAATTACTGCTCATTTGAAATATAAAATCACCATACACAATGATTGATTTTGAAAGATACTGTTGCAATAAAGATATATCGTTAATGTCTAATTTTCCGTTGCGGTCAAAATCAGCATATGCCGAGTAAAATTTCATATCTTTATATCCTGCGAGATATTGCTGAATTAATGATACATCTACAATATTAATTATGCCGTCAAGGTTTACATCACCAATTTTCGGTGCTGCGTTTACCGGTGATGATAATAATGCTGTTGATAAGCTAAGTACTGCTAATGAAGCACAAATTATTCTTTTGATTTTCATATTTACCTCCTTGTGGGTGTTGGGCTGTTCCAAATGTTTTGAAACAGCCCTGTATTTCTATCATCGGGGAACGATGAGAAGAAAACTATGTATTTGATATAAGTTCAACGAGTTTTTCTTTTGGAAAGAATTTTCTTAAATATCTGCGTATAAACTCATCAAGTTCATTGTAAGCAACTGTATATTTATTATTGTTAAGATAAAATTCAAGCTGCTTTTTAAGAAACTTTAATTTGTATTCGCAATTTTGATATTCCTGATATGGAACATAATTTTGCGTATTACCGCTTGCAGAAAAATTCTTAAATCGTTGACTAAACATATTAACTGATTCGGCAGTGGTAGGAAATGCAGTTGCATAATATTTTAATACCGAGCTTGTACAGTTTAAAACTGTAGCCGATAAGGTCATAATCAGTTCGTTCGGTAACTGCTCTTTTTCCTTTAAGTGTCCCACCGTGGGACACTTGCGGTTGCTTGTTTCAGGATTAATTACCTTTTCAGATGAATTATTAACTTTTTCTTTCTCTGCTTCAAGAGGTTCAATTCCAATATTTTCTTCTTCAATATCAGCTTCTTCAAATAATACCGGCACATCAACTTTTGGATAAAAGATTTCTTGCAGATTGTCAGGTTCAAGTCTTATTCTTCTTGCAATGTCTTTATCAATCTTTTGGCAAACCGAGGCATTATTAAGAATAAAATTAAGCAATGAGATCTGTTGTTCCTCTGAAAGGAATGAAAGTTCATATCCTGCGCCTACTGTAATTGCTCCGCTGTCAACTTTGTTAAGTAAAGGTTTAATGAGATATGTAAGTCTGATGTGTCGATGAACAGCTTTTCTGTTTGTGTTGTTTTGCTCTGCTATAGCTGATACGGTAGATTTACTGCCAAGTTTTTTTAATAGTTCGGATTGTTCCGCATAACTGAAAGCAAGTTCGGAGGGAAGGTAGTCAGTGTTACGGTCATTATTAGTGGCCAATAAGATTAGTCTTTGCTTGTCCGGGTCGGTTTCGTTTTTTATTATTGCTTTAACAGATTTTTGCCCATTCAGTAGGCATGCTCTTTTTCTGTGTCTGCCTGCAAGTAAAACATATCTGCCTTCTTTTTTTGACTTCACAACAGTAACAGGGTCAATCTGTCCTATATGTTTCATACTTTCTGCTATGTTTTCAATTTTGTCTTGATGTATGCTTTGTGGCTGATCGTCTATTTCATCAATCAGAGATATGTCAATTTCTACAACTTGATTTTCCGTGCTTCCGCCGAGCAATTCAGAGTATGCCTGCTCCGGTGTTTTTAATATTTGCTTTTTAGGTTTAAAAAAATCAGGCATTTTCACATTCCTCCATAATCCTATGTGCAGCTTCTATATACTGAGCACCTACAACTGATTTGCAGTCTGAAACGCTGCTACGATGAAAACCTACTGAGTTTTTTGTTTCTGTTCTATATGATATATATGTATTAAAAACAAGATCGTTATAACTTTCTTTAAGTGCGTTGTAAATTGTAGCGGAATGTCTTGTATTAGTCTGATACATAGTAACAAGCATTCCGAGAAGATATTTACGAATATCGGTATCTTTCTTAATTCGCATAAAACTGTCAAGCATTTGTTCTACGCCCTCATAACTGAGTAAATCTGCCTGAACAGGAATAAGCAGCTTATCACAAGCGTTGAGAACATTTGTAACAAGCAAATCAAGAGCAGTTTGACAATCAAATATAATGTAATCGTAATTTTCGTTAAAGTAGTCATTCTCAAAAATTCTTGAAATTACAGTTGAACTGTTATCATCTGCAGCAATAATTCCAAGCATACCGGCAAGCAAGTTAATTGACGGTATAAAGTCAAAGTTTTCTTTTTCACAATAACGAATACAATTTTTAAAATTTACATTTTGTTTTGTAACTGTGCTGAAAATAATATCGGATGTTGTAGGCTTGCCATCGGCTTCCCAATTAAGCCAGTTTGATAAATGGTGCTGTGGGTCGCAATCAACAAGTAATACTCTGCGATCATTAACAGCAAGTGCTGCTCCGAGATTTAATACAGTTGTAGTTTTTCCTACTCCACCTTTTTGATTTGATACTGCAATTTTTATTGCTTTGTTATTTTCTTTCATTTTTCGTTTCCCCGATTAAATGATAAATTTTTTACTAAGTGTCCCACCGTGGGACACTTGTTTGTTTGAGTAATAAAAAAGACTGCTCGAAAAAGCAGTCATATTACATCATCATAGCCATTCCCATATCGGGCATTGCTATTTGATTTGGTAAAATGGGTTGTGTCACCTGTGCAGCCTGAACATTTTTAATTGATGGCGTAAGTTCAGGTTTTAGACTATTGTTGATATTATCCGCAACTGATTTATATGCTCTGTGAGAGTGATCAAGTGATTTTGTAATGTCAGCCGAAGAGATACTTTTGTCTGCACACATTGTTTTGTATTGATCGGCAAGATGTCTTTGCCTGCTCTCAGGTATTTGCAAGCCAAAGTATGACTGCAACATTACCGATGTTGCGTCAGCTTCAAATTCCATTTGAGCTTCACTTTTAATTTGAGTTTTATCAAGCTCTTTATGTAAAATAGCGTGTGCGGTTTCGTGTGTAAGTACTGATAATTTTGTTGAATCGTCAAACATACCGCTAAGCGAAATTGAATTGCTTGCAGGATCAAAGAAGCCTCGCAGTGATACTGAATTAAATTGATTTTCGTGTACTTTACAATTCAACTCTTTTTCGCAATATGTTTTCATAAGTTCGTATAGCTGTTTATGCTGTTCTGATGTGTAACCAAGATCGAAATATTTAGGATAATCTTCTTTAGGACAATTTGTTTGTGCTATGTCAAAAACAGTACCGACTTTAAAATGTATTCGTTGCTCTGCCTCAATTCTATGTAGCTTGTAAGCCTCTTTCTGTTCTTTTGTAGCTTTACTGAGAGGAACAGGGCTGCCGTCAATATTAAGGTATGTCTTTATAGTTGGCACAAGTATTTTCATTCCGTGTTCGCCACGCTTAACCGAATAACCCATATCCTGATATGCTTTATAGCTGTTACAAAACATTGCACCCGGATTTTGCTGATAAATAAGCATTGTGTTTCTTGAACTGTAGTTATAAAAACGAGTTGAAAATTGCAAGTATTCAATCATATTCTGCGGATTATCTTTAAAGTTCTTAGCAAGTTCAATGACCTTTTGTTTCATTTCTTCTTTTGTCTGTTCTGATTTTGCCGGATCGTAAGCCAAATTCAACACCTCTCAATCTGCATATTGATTTATAATCCCTTTTTGTACATCATACGGCAATTCTGCAATACTTGTTAAATCTTTTGGAGAAATAGTTTCTCCGATTTCAATAAGATTTTCAGGGATTTCGCAGAAAAATAATTCGCCGTCCTCACGCTTGACAATAAGTTTATCTTCATAATATCCGACAACCTCGTTGTCTGTGTACGGTTCTTCAAAACTTAATATACTCATAGCTGCCTCCTGTTTTTTATATAAAAAAGACCTCATAAACAAAGTTGTTGAATATTGACCATATTATTACAATATGTTACAATATTGTTACCTGATTGCTTACGAGGTGTATTTTATGACTTTATGTGCTGCTTATCAGCAGTTCTTGAAAGAAAAAATTTCTGAAGGTGTAACTGAACAAACTTTAAAATATTATAAATATAATTTACCGAAGTTCATTGAATGGTGTGTAGATAACAAAATAGAAAATGTCGAAGATGTTTATACTCATTTATTTGAAGATTACAAACTCTATTTAATTGAAAATAAAAACGGTACTAAAAAAATATCACTGCAAACTTATACAAGAGCAGTGAAAACATTTTTATTATGGTTAAATGAAAATGAGTTCATTCAAAATGTGGGAAAGTTGAAACTTATTAAAGCTGAAATTGCCAATATAGTTCCTTTGTCAGATGTAGAAGTAAAAATACTTCTCAATAATTTTGATAACTCATACTTTGGTATTCGCAATAAATTAATGGTAATGTTTATGCTTGATTCAGGTCTGAGAAGAGGAGAAGTAGTAAGTCTTGAATCAAAAAACATATTTATGCATAACAACACTATGTTAGTGCAAGGTAAAGGAGAAAAAGAGCGATTAGTACCTTTTGGTGAAGAAACTAAGCGATATATTAATCGTTATTCACACATGAGAAACGAATATGAAAAACGCTTTTTCCAAAAAGAAGATGGTACACCGATTACCGATAATACAATCAAGATGTATTTTCAAGATTTAAAAGAAAGTACAGGAATTATCAGATTGCACCCTCACTTACTTCGCCACACTTTTGCGACTAACTATATTCTTTATGGCGGTGATGTTGAAGAACTGCGAATATTGCTCGGACACACAAGTTTACAAATGACAATGAAATATGTGCATTTAGCTACACAACAAAGAATACTAAATCAGCGTTATCATAGTCATATTGATAAATTATTTTGTCAATATGATAATAAATTGGCTCAGTAGAAGGGATAGCTTAAAAAGCTGAGGAAATAACTGTTCAGCAAGTCTATATAATTTTAACTTATCAATAGCAGCATACATTTTTAATGTCTCCTTTAATTTTATTTTTCTTTAACAATGTAAAATTTGAATAAATCGTCATAATCAACGATATAAGAAACACCAGAATTGCGTTCAGTTAAAAGAACTTTGCAACAATTAACAAATAAATGAAATTCATAACCACTACATTCAAGCACATAAAAACTGTCACGCTGATATTTGAAAAAGAAGAAATCTGATAATTTTTTATTTAAAATCTCATGAAAATAAAACTTACACAGCTTAACCATATTTGTTTTATTTACATTAAGCTTAAGTTCTTTGAATTGTGTGTTTTCAAGCATTTTTTATGTCCCCTTTTAAATCCGATAGTTCATATTGAACTATTTTATTATATTATAATTCGAAATGAACTATTTGTCAATATATTTCAGCAAAAAGTGATAAAATATAACTGATATTTTATAGAATTTTGCGAGGAATTTTTATGAAATTTAACGAAATTATAAAAGCTTTAAGAGAAGATGCAGATTTAACACAATCTGAATTAGCTAAAGAATTTAATGTAAACCAAATCACAATATCACAATATGAAAGAGGAACAAGACAGATTTCATTAGATATGTTGATTAACTATGCAAAAAAATTTAATGTTAGCACTGATTATATTTTAGGACTAACTAAAAATCCAACACCAAATTATGATATTAAAAACCAATTAAATATATCGGGTCAGAATAAAATACATAAAATTGAAATGAAGTGAGGTAAAAATGAAACAGTTTGAATGGCTTGACAGTTACATAGAAGAAAGGCAAAAATATATTGATATAATATTAGCTAATAAAAAAATAAATGGTGTATGCGATATAACCATAGAAGAAATAGCCAGTAAAATGAATCGTTCAATAACTACAGTAAAAAATAAAATAAAATCAATAAATGAAGATGAAGAAATAATAAAACAAATAGGTAGAAATGAATTTATAATAAAAAAAGAAAATTTTAAAGAATCAAAAACAGTAATAGATCTATTAACATTATTGTTATATATGAGTGATTTTGAAAATTATATTAAAGATGAAAAAACTATTGAAAAAGAAACAAAAATAAGCTATAAAAAAATACATTTTTTAAAATCAAGAATACCAATAGAATTAAAAAATAATACAAAATAAAACTGTTAATCATGATGTCACTGGTTCGAGCCCAGTTGGGGGAGCCATAACAGAGTAGTTTTTATAGCTACTCTGTTTTCTTTTGCTCAATTTTAAAAGTTATGATGTCAGTTTTACACATCAAAGCAATCGGTCAAGGTCGCTCTGATAGCTGTCATTAAGTAAATGTTTTTGAGCTGCTAAATGTATGTAAATTTGAGTAATATTAATTGTTGAGTGCCCCATGAGCACACGCAGCACTTCAAGATTACCACCTTGATAAATAAAATTTGTTGCAAATGTATGCCTAAGTAAATGAGGATAAACTCTCTGTAATCCATTTATTTTTTTAATTCTCGCAAAAAGCATTTTAATTGAATTGTGTGTTAAAGCTACTTTTCTTTGTGTAAGGAATAAACTGTCTAAATCTGTGTTAATGTTATTGAGATAATTATTATATATTATAAACTGCTTAAAAACTGTGGTGCCAAATGGAACTAATCTTTGTTTTGCTCCTTTACCATTGATTATAAGAAAACGATTTTTTAAATCTATATCAGTAATCTTTAAATTTACGATTTCTCCAAGTCTAAGTCCGCAATCAAGCATAAGCATAATAATACATCTATTCCTACATTTTAAAAATGAAGAATTATCATAGACATTAAGTAAAGATTTAATTTCATCATCTGATAAAGGAACAATAATATCCTTATTTGCTTTCATAAGCAGTAATTTATTTACATCAATATCAATGTATTCTTCAAAATACAGCCAACGCAGAAATACTTTGACAGCTCGGGCATATGTACGAACAGAAACTCTATTAATATTAAGATTTTCTGATATATATAATTGATATGATTTAAACAATACTACATCAATATCCTCAATATCCATATCATTTCCGCAAAAATTCAAAAACATTTTTAATGAGCGTTTGTAATAGTCAAGCGTATAATTAGAGTTTCCTCTAAATTTTTGTTCCTGCATAAATTCGTTGTAAGCACTAAGCACATTCATTTTCTGAAATTTTCTCCTTATATGCCTTGTCCTCTGCAAGCAATAGCTTATATTTTGGATTAAGTTTAGCTTTAAATTTATCAGTTACTTCAAGAAGCTTATCAATAGAATTAATTTGAAGATAAGTATAAATAAAACCAGCACAATGATTTTCTACATAACTATTGAGTTTAAGAGCATTATAATCAAGACCGACAGTAACAAACAATGATTTAGATTCAGATGTTACAGATGTAGAAAATTGCAACCAATGACTTGCTATATCCCAACGCCATTTATTTTTATCGTTGCCGAATTGCTCAACATATCGCAAATAATGATTTAGTACTATAAAGTATAAATGATCTATTGTTTCATCTTCGCACATATATAATCTTATAAATTCAAAAGCTCTCTCACGCCTTAACTGCATTTCACATCTTATCCAATGAGGTATTTCAGATGAACGATTACGCTCTACTGCTTTATCATATATACGAATAAAGATATTTGAACGCATAGAACCGTGTGTAACAGATATACCTTTCTGTTCACGAGATTTCTTAATGGATCGAATAACTTCTGCATCATCAAATCTTGATACAAAATTTCCTTTCTCTGTATCATCTGCTATTTTTTCAATATTAAGATAGCCACGGAAATCATCATAAGCTATGTCTAAGCGAGTTATATTTACATCATCAGGGTTTGCAAGAATATAATCAAAAATCTTCTTATAATTTCCGTGACCTAATTCTTCAAATGCTCTGCAACCTTGACCTGACATTTCAACCCATACATAACCTTTAAACCCGTCATAATGTATTGAGATAGAGTTGAAATATAATCTACTCTGAAATCCTTGAATACCACGAATACCGCCAATTTCTTGAAAAGGACAATCCTGCATTCCTAATAATTCAATTATATCAAATGGACTTGATATATTATCTGTAAAAGATAACCAGTCAAATATAATCTTATTATTTTGATGATCTAAAATATGTGCGTTCATAAAATCGTCCCCTTAAAAAAATTATGCTATAAATGTAGGTTGTGCACAGCTGTTAGCCTGCTGTGCACGGCGAAACTAACAAAATTTCGCCAATTTTCTTTTTATAAAAACTATTGATTTAGGGAACCCCGGCGGTAAACCGCCACCCCTTAATCAATAGTTTTTATCATTCTTAAAATTACGCTATATGTGTAATAGCCAGCAACAGCTATAAGCCACAATAACAGAGTATTTACTATAAATTCAAAATCAACAAAATAATTGATATAAGGTAAATAATCAGCTATCGGTGAATTTGAAAGCATAGTAAATGGGCTATCAGGAAGTAAATCTATTATGCTTTTTAACAAGTCATATAGCGTGTCACATATCCAATTCCAAATTTCGACAAAAATTTCCATTATTCTGCACCTATGAGCTTACGGCTTGCTAATATTAAAAAAATTACAAATGCTATACTACTAAAAAATCTTGATATTTTTGCAATATCTTCAAATTCAGATAAATCAATAGTAAATTCATAGTCAATACCTAATCTTTCAAATTTAAATGGAATAGAAAAAACAGGTGCTTCGGGTTCAGCTACAAGATTAGCAAAAACATTGTAAACATCCCATGGCAGGCAGAAAGGGAATTTTTCTTTAAATAATATTTCCGGCAGGCTCAAGCTTGGGATTGAGGGCTTGTTAGGCTTTGTGTCAGGATCTTCTTTTGTGTCGTCTTTAGTATCATCTTTTGTATCGTCTTTTGTATCTGTTTTATCTGTTGCTATATCGCCAGTGTCAGTAAGCGTTTTATCTCTGACATCTGACGGTGAAAGGTCTATAAGGTCATCAACATCAAGAGGGAAAGCGATAGAACCGGAACCCGCATCAGCTATTGAATCACTCCAAGTCTGATCAGTGCCTACATAATCTGAATTAATCGAAATTGAAGGATCGCAAGTAAATGCTTTTGTTATTTCATTATCTGTTGTTTTTAAATCAGAATCACAATTAATTAAATAATCAGTTCCATAAATTGTACCATCATCACATACTAAACTACCGATTGAATCAATGTTAAGATTATACAAAGAAGTATAACCAGTAGCAGAAACTAAGTGATTTTGATAATATAAAAAACCACCAGTCGGTGTAGCATACTCACTCTTATCATAATAATACGGTTGTATCAAAGGTTTATTAGTAGCATGAATTAAATTAGGCTTATTTGTTGAAGTAATTTCAATATTAACAACATTTCCAACAAGATTTAAATATATATCATTGTCGTAATAACGAATATTATCAACACTATATGAAGATGATTCAAGTCTTTTATAATATGTATAACCTGTACCTAAAATAGTTACTTTAATAATACACGACCATGACTTAAAAGCATCTGAAACAGCAGCCGGAACATCACCCATAACATCAGTACCAATTATTTCAACCATAGTGCTGCCAACAACAAAACTTGAATATGCATTAGGGTTACAATCAAAATTAAACTTTAAACTACGTTCTTGTTGTAGCATTGATACTAAACTATCATAGTTTTTAAAAGTAGATTGTGCTATGTTGAAATCAATAAAACTTGAAGTAGTCATAACTGCAGGAGTATATATAAATGCAGCAATAGAATCAAAGATTTTTTGCCATTCACTTGATATAAAATTAATTGAAACATTTACAAAAGCACTAACCGGACCATAATTAAGCTCAAACTGTTCTTTAGCTTTATCTATTATGCTTTTCGTGTCAGAATCAACAGAGTTATAATACCGTCGTGCGGTGCTCTGAGCTGCCTCGGCAGAAGTAAAAGTAACACCGCACGCTATTAGAATACCTATTACAAATGTTATTATCTCCTCTACACCTGTTACAGCGTGAACAGCATTTAATGGAATTAGAAGTCCACCAAAACACACAACAGTTAAAAGGCACAATAACAATGACAACAACTTCTTGCAAATTTTATGTTTTTTCAGATACTTTAACACTCTGTTCATTGTTAAAAGCCTCCTTAATCTTTGATTTATCAAAAAAGCTTGATTTTAAATTAGTTTTGTTTTGTCCATCTGATTTCTTATCATCAGAAAATTTAAATAATGCCATTGTGTCATAACAATTTGCGACACGCTGACTGAATTTTTTTAAATGTGTTGCAGTCTTGATTTTGCACGGATACCAATACTCAACAACATGATATAAACCTTTACAAGCGAGCGAAAGTAATGCAAATGCTAAATTCCAATTTTTCAATGCTCTATGTTTGTAGTCGTACTCTAATAAACCTCTTATTTGTCTATCGAGCATGCGGTCTTGTTGAGCTATCAAAATAAACTCATAATTAAAATGCCGATGATTTGCAAAAAAATTAACCCATTCCATGCGATCTTTTCGCTCGAATTGTCTGGGATTGAATAATATACTTGCCTCATCAATAACAACAAGGGTTTGTGGCTTTAACCCCGGACTATGATTTGCTTTAGCAAAGTCAAGTAAGAATGAAACTGTAAGTTCAGTATTTGTCAAAAAAATAAACTTACCAAGTTTTCTTTTACTATTATATTTTTTAGCATCAACAGGAAAATTTGCAATTACATTTTTACCACGCATAAGCCATTTAATAATATCTTCAGTTGCATGATAACTTTTATATGAACCAGGTGTGCCGCTGTACAACGAAATAGCCATTTTTATGTCCCCTTTTTTGCGTGTCTGAAAAAACTTTTATAAAAAAGCCAGCAAGCTGGGTCTTGACTCTACAAAATCAAGTGATAGCTTTATGTTGCCGAGCAACTCAAAAGCTAAAACTTAAATTTAAGTCACCCGGCTATAAAATTGTATCACTTGATTTTTTCGAGTAAAGACTGCAAGCACTTTTTTATAAAACTTTTTTCAGAGGATAGTTACAAAAAATATAATATATGTCCCCGACGGACCTCACAATCTAAAAGCTAAATACAAAACAATAGGAGCAGGGCATTTTAAACCCTGCCCCTAAATTGTTGAGAGGTAAACATAATTAACGACCAATCAGACTGCGAACGAATGAAATGCCTTTCTTGATTGCGATAATTGCACCGAAAATTGCCAAACCAACAGGAATAGCAAGCATAATGTAGCCCATTACATCACTCTGAATTGAAGAAATAGCGGTAGAAAAACTACTTTGCATATCTGATGAGCTTACAGGTGTACCGTTTTCGGCAGCAAATGAAGAAATTGCAGATACTGCAGCAATCATAGCAGCAGATGCAACAGCTACAAACTTCTTGCTGTGTCGCTTAAGAAAACTTTTTACTTTACTCATGAAAAAAACTCCTTTCTTATATATCAAGCTTTGAAATTAAGAAGACCAATAGCCTTATAAATTCCAATGCTTAGTAAACTTAAACAAGTATAGATTATAAATCCTGCTCCAAAACCGTATGGAAACAAAGACATAATTTCGACTACATAATTCATTTTTACCACTTCCAGAAAGAGAATGCCTTTGCGGTTATAAGTCCGATAACAATTGCAAGCATAGCTACAACTACAATAAAACCTTGTAAAATAATATCGTTTTGATTGTTTATGCTTGTTACAAGTTCATCAATCGTTGCCATTTGTTTCTACCTCTGATATTGAGTCAATAACAACAGAATGAAACTTACAATTTGAACATACATCTTCATCACCGCATTTGAAATCTTTGCTTTTCTTGGTTTTCAACGCTTTAAGAAGATAAGCAAAACCTATGCCACAGCCGAAATAAATAATACTGTTCATTACTTATCCTCCAAATTGTCAATGCTTTGTTCTGAATCATAGAAAGCTGCTTTAATATCATCAGTTGCAGGAATTTTGTTAATCAGAACTACACGCTTTTTATCATTAAAATAAAGCTCTACATAGTCGCCGAATTTAACATCATCAAGAACATCATCAGTAGCTACCTTAAATGTTTCAACTGCAAGTCCTACTACATCATCTTTTGGAAAAGCACAGTATAAATGAATATAATGGAGCATTTCGCCGTCATCTGTTTTAAAGTCGCCAATCTTATAGCCTAATACTTTTTTTAATTCGATCATCTTGTTCACTCCTTGTTTGAAATTTTTATTTTATAGGGACATTCGGAAAGACTTGACATTAAGTAACTTA
>UMLR01055489.1_pt1 | contig 12673 bp, 28 predicted proteins | sample 1966741 | NCBI WGS metagenome assembly UMLR01 (sample SAMEA4836207, study PRJEB28245) | human gut metagenome | biome: gut microbiome; material: fecal sample | place: Denmark | collected 2008 | reverse complement strand
GAACTGTGCCCTTGACTATCTCAGAAAGAAAAATCGTGTTGTTATCGTGAGTATAGATGAGTCATTCAATGATACGGATGACGACAGACCTACGTTACAAATAAAGGACGACAGCCGTAATCCAGAAGAGGCGGCGTCGTTTAGACAGCGCTTGAAGTTCTTAGAGGGGTTGATGAAGAAGCTCCCTGAGATGTCTGAACAGGTTATTCGGCTAAGATATCTCGAAGGGTTCTCGTACGAGGAAATAGCTGATGAGATGGGATTACCCGTTACAACGACAAAGGCAGCGTTGCATAGAGCTCGCAAAGACCTGTCAGCGTTGGCGGAACTGTTTGCCAGTAACGAAATGTCAAGAGAATAAACATATTAAAAGAATATATTAATGAACGATTACTTCCCGGAGTGGCTTCCTACCGATGTTACTCCAACTAAATGAAAGAGGATTATGTTGAGAAATTATTATTTTCAGGACGGGCGATTAGAGCCTGACTGTGGTGTGAAACCCTGTAAGATAGGGAGCTCAAAATGTCACAGATGTGAGCATTGTGTCACTATTGACAGTAAACGCCAACAGGTCGTATGTCTACACGGTACACCTGGATATACGAAGATTCCGGTGTCAGAGCTGATAGTTGGTGACAGGTTCAAGACCGTTAAGAACCCCGACGGCACGCTATACGTTGTTCGTAAGATTGAGAACGGTAAAGTATTTGTAGAACCGAACCCCACGGGGGCTATTACGTTGCCTAAGACAGTCAGTGAGGTGTTCTTCGTTCCTAATATGTGGTAATATGAGCGTTCAGGAATTAATCTGTGTCTTCCTTGGGTTGTTGATTTTGTTTATAGGTGTGTCAAATCTTTATTTGTCTCGCTCTCTTAAAGAAATTGAAACTCATATAGTTACAGCCCGAAGAAATCAAGACTTAATCTATATTCACACTTTACAGGTGAGTTGCATCGCCTTGAGAATATACCTTGATGTTCTGAAAGAGGACTACGAAATAGCCATTGAGGAAGAGGAATATGAGTTGGCTCAGAGATTGCATAAGGTTATTGAGAACAATCAAGATTCCCTTTCGGCGCTTAAATCTGAAATAAGCAGAATGACCGAAGATGGAAATTATTCAACATTCAGAAGAAGTTCGGGCGAAGCCCCGAACCAAGCCTAAAGAGAATCTCCGTTTTTTAGAGGAAAGGTTCAAGAACATCATTAAACGTAAACCTATGAAAAAGGAAAAGACTTATTTGGTGGTAGATATTTCGAAAGGCTGTTCGTCTGACGAATATTATCGCTTACAAGGAACGCTCGAGGAATGTCAGGCGTATATCAAGGAACACGAGAATGAACCTAACTTAGTAATAATACCATGATACACTTCGCTCAGAATAATGACATCATCATTGGCGTAGACTTTGGACACGGTAACGATATCGCAGTGAAGACCACGGCAAAGGTTCACGATGATGGTAGGCTTGAAATACTGAAATCAGAACGGTTAGGAAGAACCCGTGATATTACGCAGGAACTCCGAGATAGAATGATTGAGGAATTAAAACAGTTCAGCAATGGCACTTCACAGCAATTGGAACGTCCTGACGCTCCCTATTAAAGCCGACGGAAAGTATAAGATTGGTGATACGTATCACGTGTCAGATAAGGATTACCCTAAATTTTGGAAGTTCGATGGATTGGTGATACAAAATATCGATTATTCGTGGGGTGTTCGTTTACATTTCAGTGTAAAGGATTGGCTGGAAGCCAAGCCAGATATAGAAAGGCTTGAGAGAATAAAGGGGCGAAAATCGCCCTGTCAGTTGAAACATTTTTAGAAATAATTAGCTAAAATTAAGAAGATTATGGAAGCATTTAAAGTAAGACTCATTCAAGAGTAGTAGAACTTGATGAGCGCACAGAAAAGTTAGAGGAGTTCATCCTCAAAAATCCTAAATTCGAAAGCCTCGAAATAGAGATTCAAACATCAATGTTGGCTCAGAGGGAAGCGATGAAGGAGTACCGTCATTCGCTGAAACATCGAATGAAACTGTTAGGGATAACTCATGATGACGTGGTTGCCTATAAGCATCCGTATCAGAATATGTCCTTCGGTGAAGCATTACAGGCTCTTGAGGCTGGTAAGTGTGTTGCTCGTAAGGGGGGGATAACTACCTGTTTCGTGGTAAAGCAAATCGACAGTGACATTCCGGCTGAGGTTGTTCCTAAGATGCAGTCGCTTCCCCAGCATGCAAAGAACTTGTTGGGTGCGTTTGGAGTGGGAAGTATCAGTTACCGTTCACAATGTTTGTTGGTAGAACAGGCTGGGGATGGTAACGGTGCTACGAACTACGTTCCGGACTGGGTTGATATGTTTGCAAAGGATTGGTTCGTATTAGGAGGCGAGTGATGATAGTGTAAGCGTATTTGTAGAGAGCATTCATAGAATTGAATTTCGATAAAATCTTGAGGGAGTCATCTACAGAACCCCGCTGAGGACTCATTAATTGGTTGAGGAGTGTATTGAGAAGAGGGAACTCGGACGGTACACTCCTCAGCACGTCTCGAACAGGGACGTGCACCCATCAAAGATAATATTCTGAGCCCCAATTCATTATCTTCCCTTATGAGAGCTCTATGACATACCTATATCAAGTAATGAGGTGTAAGGTTCGGTTATATGGTGGTGAGATGGGGGTGAGGTAAGGGCTGGGTTATAGGGAATGATATGGTTGGTTAATTGGGGTTGGGGAAGAAAGGCTCGGTTTGGGTGGTTTAAGACTGATTGAGGGCTGGGTTAATTGGGGTTGGGTATGTTTTGAATCCCGACCGCAACACCCTCTCCGGCAAGAAATCCCCGCACGTCAACCCGCCTGTATGCGTCAGACATCCTCTATCTACCGAATTCCACATAGTGAGGCATTATAATCTTCCCAATTACGCCCCGAAGAGTTGTATGGATAGCAGCGTCAGCCTGAGTGCTTCCCGAGTGCAGCACGTCTGGTAAAGAGACATACAGCGAAATGACGCTCCCCTATCAGATTTCTCATTCCGGATAAACTTCGTCGTTCCTGTAAAGCCCGTAAAATGATGAAATAAATATTTACAAAATCGGTGGGTGAGAAACTGGAGCGTTTACTTGCATACACTCCGGGAACTGGGTCGCAGGGGTTGCGAAGCTGACACGCCTCTGATTATCAGCTCCTAACATGGTCACCCCACAGCGAGTTAAGTGTGAAATGACTCCCATGAAACGTTAAATCTTGAAGAAAATCTGAAGAATTCCGTGAAAGTTCCTTGTCAATTCAATTGAAACCACTATATTTGTACTGTCAAAAGTAAACAAAGTGTCAAATTTAAAACATTAAAGGATATGAAAACGTCACAAGATTTTAACAACAACTTCGAACAATACAACGCCTACATCGAAAAAGAGATAGCAAACCTTAATCGTATGCGTGAAGAAATCCAAGCAAATGGCGCTGTTGCCCAACAAATCATTAATGACTTGGAACCTGTATTAGAGAAGTTACACCTGAAAATAGAAGAATTCACTATGAACCAGCCTAACAAAGAGGTCGCTTCTAATAAGGGTGGCATTTGGCTGAGACTCTTGTCTGACGGTAAGTTTAAGTTCATCAAGTTCGCTGGTTATACTTCACGTGGTGCTGGTAAGAATGAAGGACGCCTGGACAGTAAGGCTGAAAAGATGGTTAATACGGTTGGTAATGCCTTAGGACACCGATACAAGAATTTCGATTGCTATGTAAATTCTTACAGCCTTGAAGTAAAGAATGAGTCTGAACAAGGTACAGTCATAATGAACCTTTCTTATACTTTCTAAGAAAATCTTGAGGAATATCCCGGAATTTCTTCCGGGAATTCTTTGTTTATTCAATTGAAAGACGTATGTTTGTATCATCAAATTAAAACTAAGGAATTATGGTAAGTATTACAATTAACAACGAAAACACCGCTAAAGAATTTTCTTATTCACTTGAAAATTTAGAAGTAGATTATGATATGTATATGAATGCTCCGGTGTATTTATTTGAAGTTGAAGCCGATAAATCACTTGTAGAGAACTTGCTGAAATCAGCACCGAAGAATACGTACACAATCGATTAACATAACTCTTTAATTCATCCACCATGGAAAAACTCATTAAACTGTATAACGGCCAGTTCGGCCGTAAACATCTGAAAGAAAAGTACGCTAAGGTGTGGAAAGGCTTTTGGAACGTCATCATCTTCGCTATTTCATTCGCCCTGTTCATGGGTATCATACAGGGGCTGACTAAGCTGTCTAATCTTATTAATTACGTAGTTTGGGGATAATATGAGAACGCTAACGATTAACAACAAGTCAGGAGAGACGGACAAGGCCGTCCAGTACTGTATCAGGTTTTGGATTGTAGAGGCTCCTCATAACCCCGTCTGCTGGAAGGGGAAGGAATGCAGCTTCTACACATGGTTCCCTAAAAAGATAGTACGGGTAATTGATGATACTCACATCGGAGTTCCTAAGCCATTCCTCTTTCAGACTATAAAAGCTATCTCAGAAAGACACCCGTTTCAGAACGTCAGATACATGGCGAGAAATCATCCGGAGACGTTACAGTGGATTGAGCCGACGAAACCAGAAAAATCTTGAAGAATTCCACGAAAAAGTCAGTAAAACTCTTTGGTAATTCAATTGAATCCACTACCTTTGTAACATCAAAAGTAAATCAAACGTCAAACTAAAACTTAATAAGTTATGAAAACAACAGTAAACAACATCGCTTCTGAGAACAGTACATTCGTAGTAAACCAAGACATGCTGAATGAAAAGAAAGCTCTCAAATACATCAGCAAGCCTAACATGCTCGCAGCCATCAAGGAAATCTGTGAGGCTATCAAGTCAATGAACAGTAAGTTCACTCCTAAGGAATACACCGAAGCTGACGGCAAGAAAGAACTGTTCGACGCCTATGGCCGCTTCTACACCGTATATTCTGAACTCAAGAAAGTAGAGGAAGAAGCCCGTCACCGTGCTGAGGAAAAGGCTGAACGTGAAGAAAGAGCTCGCCAGAAGGAAATCGAAAAGAACACTAAGGAACTCATCAAGCCTGCTGAACCTGTAAAGACTGAGGAGCAAATCAAGGCCGAACAGGGAAAGAAAGCCTCTAAGGAGAAGAAGGAAAAGGCCGCTAAAGAGCCCAAAAGAAGCCGTACAGCCGACGCTCAGGAACGTCTTGACAAGTACACCGCCGAACTCAAGGAAAAGGAAGCTATTGAAAACCCGACTCACGAGGTTAAGCACCGTATCGCTTCTCTTAAGCGTAAAATCGAGCGTGCTAACAAGGCTCTGGGAGTAAACTAATACTCCCAACCATGAAAAGCCTGTTGACCTACGTAATGTTCTTGTTATGGCTCAAAGACATTATCAGTAACAAATGAAAACTCTCACAGTAATAGTGCTCCTCATCATTGGAGCGCTTCTATACTACGAACGTAAACATGGGCAATAATGACTCAACCCCTGTAAGGGTTCCTCTATGTAAATCATGCGTTCTGAACAGAGAGTGCCCCCGAATAAAGTACTTAAAATGTAAAGACTATATCAAAAAGAAAAGATGATTATGAAGAAACTGTCAATTTTAGCAATGATAGCTCTGATAGGGGCTTCTTGCACAAAACCAACTCCGAAACCAGTAAATGAAATTGCTGACAACCTGAGTGAAATCGAAAATCAAGCCCGCTATGTTGACGCCGTCGAAGCGGTTCAAGGCGAAATAAACTATCAACTCGCCTATGGATGCTTTCGTAAGTTAGGTTCCCGAAGACTTCAGGCAGCCGTGGACTCCGTCACGAGCTACGTTTACAAGGAACTTTTCAACAACAATAAGAACATCTTGAACGAATTGACTACCAAGGCCGTAACGTACGAAAGCCACAATCAGGACTCCATGGTAATAGGTAGAATTATGGGGTGGTTAGGACAAGACGGAACTTTCGAGCGGAAGGTCTTCGAAAACAAGATAGATACGTTATTATCAGCGGGGCAGAAATTTTACAGGCTGTATGCGACAGACGGTTGCTCCTACATTGTTGAAATTCGTTATAACGGTGACAAGAGTATTGTATCGGTAAACAAGGAATCAAAACGTAAAAAATGAGACTCATGAAAACGAAAAGACAAAGCGGCGAAGGAACCGCTCTTATGGCTACGATGATAGCCTTAATCATTTGTTACGTGTGCTTAATTATTTCAGCATCATAGGTTATGACGGCTTTATTCATCGAGGAACGGTAACAGAATTAAAAGTAGAGGAGAAACAGTAATGAAAAATCAAGTATTAAGTCTGGAACAGATGCTAAAACTTCAAAGATTAGGTATAGATATAAGTAGTGCAGGAATGTGCTGGTGCAGACCCACTGGATGTAAAAATGAAAAATATGAACTTGAAATTCACGAAGATGTAATTAATCAAAAACGAGATTCTGAATTTTGGGAAATCATTCCAACCTTTACCTTGCAGGACATTTTCAAGCTGCTTCCACTTAGCATTAAACCTATTCCGAATGTAGGAACGTTTTATCTCAATCTATATTATTATGACCTGTCGTATGTAGTAGATTATCTGAACAACGAGGGCGACGGAAGTTATGTTGTCAAAACATCAGATGATAGCTTTATCAAGGCCGCCTATCAGATGTTGCTCTGGTGTATTGAAAACGGATATATTGAAAAGAAAAAGGATAGAGTATTCACCAGTAAACCTGTATAGTCATGCATCAATGTGAATTTTGCTGTTGGTATGCTGAGGGTCATGGAACCTGTGAATGTCCTGTCCCTATGAAACGGGCGGCCTGTGAAAAGGCTCGTAAGGAGAAGAAACGAATTGATGAAGAAAAGAAGAAATGGAGAGAACAGTATGAAAGTGAACATGGAAAAGGAGATTAAGAATTTCGAGGAGATACGTGACAGTGTAAATGTCGGGGATACTGTCAAGGTACGCTTCGAAGAGTTCTGTATGCCGGACAAACACGTTGTCGGTCGAATAATACCCCCGAAGAGAGTCTATCGTACAATAAAGATAAATGAAAGACAAGGTCAACATCTATCCGGGAAGGACTTAAAAGAGGGTAAAGACAGAAAGTTTCACATCGAACAAATCGTAGAAGTCTTATGAAAGTGCGTATAAGGAAAAGATTGATAGCCATGATTAACCGTGTCACGGTTGAAAGAAATTATTGGGAAGCCAAAATTGAGGCCGCTCGTGAGGGGAAGATGTTCATCAGGAATGAGCGGTACGAGCGTCGAAAGAATAAATTTACCCATATAAACCGACACCAATAGCCAATCCGGGAAATTTTGACGAAATTATCAGGGGAATTCATTGTTATATCAATAATTCCCCTTATATTTGCCCCTGTCAAACTTAAAAACACTTTATAGTTATGAGCACCAAGAACATCTACGTTATTCAAACGAACCAATCTACGAATGAGTCATGGGGAATAGGCTCCGTTGCCTTTGTAATCTCCTCTAAAAAGAAAGCAAATGAACAGATGGATGTCATCTATCGTATGACAAACAACGGCGAGTGGTTTGTAGGAAGCGACAAGACTTATGAGGTTATTAATGACAGAGTCTATCCTGACGGCGGTCAACTGAACATTCTGAGAGAAATTATTATCAGGTGTAAGGAAACAGGGGAAAGGATAGCGTACAGACTTTCTGAAATGTCGTTGAACTCAACTTATATCCCTCAGTCATGGAACCGCTGAATATCAAGCCTGTCACAGTCACGTTCCCTGACGGAACCGTAAAGAGCGTTCTCTACGAAGATTTAATCATAAAAGACGGCAGCGTAACTATGGTGGGGCGTTTATACGACGCCGAGCCTGTTATTCCCGTAGAGAAGCCAAAAGAGACGTCAAACGATAAACCTTACATTCGTTCCTATAAGACTCGCTCAGCCCTTCTGCGCTTCCTTCACGAGGGACGATTAGCAACGGCGGCTGTCACTCACACTACGGACAAGGCCTGGAGAGTGTTGAATAAGGACTATGGGGTCGCTTGGGTTCCTAAGCACCTAATCCGTTGGAGCGAAATAGCTCAGCAGTTCTGCCTCGTTGCTGAAGGATATGAACTTGACTTCACGAAGGACGTTAAAAGAGGGTGGGATGAGTACCCGCTGTGCTTTGACCCCGATGACTTAATCATTAATGAACTTTACAGAGAACTATGAAGACACTTTCAGTCCTTTTAAGAATTGCCTGCCGTAAATGCGCAGACCGTGAGAACAAACGATATTGTAGTCATTGCCGCTCCTATTACAATAGAGAATTCCTTAGAGTATTCATACAGGCGTTCTTCCTGATATTCGTAGGGATTTTTGTGGGAGTTGTCCTGAGTTGGCTCATCATGTTAGTCATTTTATCACTTAACCCGTAACCAGTATGTACATTATCGTAAATAATCAACCCGTGAACGTCTTTAAGATAGAGAGCGTTTCGCCAATCAAGAAGTGGACTATTGCTGACACGCAAAGACTTTATCAAGCGCCTTTCAGCCCAGACTATTATGAGCCTTGGATTAAGGAAAACCTCAGGGAAGACTGGTATGAAACCGCCGTTGAAGAAGCCAAGAAGAGAAAGACCCTTGAGGAATACCGAACAACCCCTCTCGATTGGTTAATAGCGGAAACCCCTTTAGGGCTTTACTTCACATTCAATACGGAAGGGACGATAAGATACTCTTCCCTATATGTAGAGCAATCACAGGCTCAGAAAGCTCTTGAAGATTTCTTGACAACAATCAATAAAATCACCTACGAACTTCCTCAAATTTCAATTTAATAACCAATTAATAACTGACATTATGAAACCTGAAGAAACAATCATTGACGTTAATCAAATGCAAATCGTGTTGAACAATTTTATAGGGAATATTCTCGCCCCTGAGGGGATTGAGCCGCCGCTTGTCGTAGGAAGTTTGGCTCTAAGAATGCTACTTGGAACCGATACAATCAAGCCCAAGGACATTGACATTGAGGTGAGGTGTCTGCCAGAGCAGGAAAAGGTCTTTAAAATCCTTTCACGGGCTTCTGAGAATGACTTCTACACCCTCAAGAACGCTCTCGAATATGGCTGTGAAACGCCTCGGTGCTCACCAGAGAACCGCATGGGAAAGGTCACGTGGACTCATAAGCCGTACATCTTTACGTACAGGGGCGTCGTATTCAATGTGTGGTGCGTATCCGAGTATAGTCACGAGTATTTAGACCTTGGAGATGCGTCTTTCAAGATTTCGACAGTAATGTCCGTGATGGAGAAGAAAGTCGCTTATAGACGCCTGAAAGACCACACACTCTGTACGGCCTTGTCGGCGAAGTTTATGTGCTTTGCTCAGGAATGTCTCGAGAAAAAATCAGTTCCCTAATAAGTAGGAGAGGCTCATCCGGAAATTCACTATCAGTTCTGCGTCAGATAATGAGAAATCCCGAAAGATTCGAAACCTATCTTCGAATAATGGCGTTAAGTTAACATCAAAATCAAAAATTATCTGAATAAACTAAATTGAATTAAAGATGAGAAAATCAGAATTCGTGGCCAAAGTGGCCGCTGCAGCGGGTGTTACCCAGAGAGAAACCGAGAAAGTGATTGACGCTATGTGTCCTATCATCGTTGAAACCTGTGTAAAGGATGGAGACGAAATCAGCCTGCCGATTGGTAAGTTCAAACAAAAAGTCAATCCGGCTCGTGAGGGCGTGAACCCGCTCACAGGCAAGAAGATGCAGGTGAAGGAATCAAAGAGTCTTGCCTTTAAAGCCTCTAAAACCGTAAAGGAAAAGGAAGAAAAGACAAAGAAATCTTCTAAGAAAAAGTAAGAGAAAACTTGTTTAGTCATGCATGGGTCGCTGCCCAAGCGTGGGTAGTTCTTCAAATCATGTGTATTATTTAGTGTTTGTTTGTCGCGAGGGCGGGGCTGTGAAGTTCCGCCCTTTATTTTTGACTATTTCAAAAGATTTTCGGGGAAAACTCATTGGAATTCCATGAAATCACCTTATATTTGTACCGTCAACTTAAAACAACATCATTATGGTAGGTACAAGATATTATAAGAACTTAGATTTCAGTAAGCCAGTAGCAACTCACCGCTATGTTGACAACATTACATCTCGTAGACAATTGGCAAAAGTTTGTCTCGTAGCTATGGCTCGCATCAATCAGGCTGAACAAGGTACAATTTCTAATCCTGCCGAGTTGGCTTCCTCTACAATGAAAGACGGGCGTACTCTTATACAAACTATCTACGAGGATGGCTATGTAATGTACAATGACGGTTGGTTCATCGTTGAATGTGACGAAGATGGGACCCTCTATGTTGACGTAACGGGCTTGGCAACCAAAGAATGTTCCGACTACGAAAACATGGAATATATCATGGACGCCGCCTGTCGTGAGTCTTGGGAAGAATTTACTAACAATTAATAAATATTACACATGGCACGAAAGAAATTATTGAGGGGGATGACTCTCGTAACAAACCCAGAAGAAAATACTAAGTACGTATTAGTAGGCTCAGCAGGTGAAAACATCATTTGGGGCTTTGACGTAGCTGAAAAGAAAACCGTCGAATTCAACAGAGATGAAATCCTGAAGAAACTTAGAAGAGAAGAATGGTTCATTGAAACTCCTGACGAAATTTAAAAAGATATGATAACAATTTGTAGACCCGCCAAAGGGATAATAAACGTCCGTCTTGATGACGGAAGCGAGCTTCACTTCCAAAGTGAACCTGAGAAGCAGAGTAAAGTCTATCTCCAAAGGACAACGAGTGAATACACCGAAGGAAGAATTCAGGTGTGGTACCAACGCCTCGACTGTAAGAAGTGTCTTGTTGACGCTCCCTATAAAGAAGTAACCCTAATAGATTTAACAGAATGAAGACTCCACCTAAAAAGAAAGTCAAAAACCTGACCGAACAGTCCGTTCAGGCAAAGACACCAATAGAAGCAGGCGTTGCTACGATTGTATATAAGCCTTGGAAATATGACATCTTCATTCATGCTGACTGGTGCCATAGATGGTTTGTTAAGCTGATAGACATGAAGAGAATGAACGCTCACGGAAACTGCCTTGTGGCGTCAGACGGCAAGAAGTACGTGTTCCGGCGGGCGGTGTTCTATAACTTCAGGCAGGTTCTTCCTGACAGAATTCTTGACGTGTGCGAAAACCTCGAAACAGGAACCGTGTGGATATTAAGGCCTGACTGGATGACAAGCCTGACTCCTATGACCCAGCGCCCTGTTCATCACTACGAGGAAATATTGGAATATTCCAAGCTATTTAAAGGGGAAGGAGAAACGATGAGACGTTTGATAAATAACGGAACAATTAAAGAGATATTAAAATGAAGAAAGAAACTATTGAATTATTACGCTCGCTGTCAGAACTGTATGAGAATTCTGCATTTATACCACAAGACCCCGTACAGTTTCCTCGACGGTTTTCAGCTCAGAGAGATATAGAGATTGTAGGGTTCATCGCTTCATGGTTAGCGTATGGAAACCGAAAGGCAATTCTTGACACCTGTCAACGGCTCTTCTTTGAGGAGTTCAAGCAGATGTATCCCTATATGTATATCATCAACGGGGCTTGGAAGCGTTATACGAACGATACGACCCCTCTATACCGCTTCTTTACCTATGGGGACTTCGCTGTACTGTGTGCGGCTTTGAAGAAAATTTATGATGACTACGAAACAATGGAAAAGGCAGTTCTGTCACGCTACGTTAACAAAGGACTGGGCACTGACTACCTTGAAGCGCTCATCAGTCTATTCCCAGGAGTAAAGGGCGTTCCTCAGGATTTAAAATCCGCCTGTAAGCGCCTGAACATGTTCCTCAGATGGATGGGTCGTAGAAATTCCCCTGTTGACATAGGAATATGGAGAAACTTCCATAACCGAGACTTGCTTATTCCAGTAGACACGCACGTAGCCCGTGTAGCTCGTAAATTAGGTCTCATAAAGGCCAAACGTGATAACATGCGGACAGTTCTTGAGCTGACTACACAATGTCGCGAGGTCTTCTTCTATGACCCCTGTAAATGTGATTTTGCCCTGTTCGGATATGGTGTAACCCATAAAAATGACAAAGATGAAGAATGATTGCTCAGAAAAGATGATTCCTTCCTATGAATGTGACCCCGACATTCAAAAGGCGGTTCCCGATTTTGACGGAATTGAAGAGTTTCCCGATTGCTACGAAGCCTGGATACAGGGCGCACAGTGGGAACGAAACAGGGCTAAGAAACTGAATAACGAAGACAATCATGCTGAAAATACATAAATTTCATGTTTCGTTCACTATTCAAGGCGTTCAATTCGATGAGGAATACAGTTTACCGTACCGAACAGAGGAATGGGAACTGTTGACGGAAGAAGAACGCCTCAAGAATAACCTAACCCACATTCAGGCTGCAAAAGGTATAATCGCTAAAGACCTCAATACTTTTCGCAGCCATATTGAGGTTAATCGGATTGTGAAGATACATAACTCTCAGATATTATAGCCGGAGTAACGTATATTACAGACACCATGGTGAATTGCTGATGAGCCTGTACAACTCTCAGCGTATTGTATAACTATAAACATTAAAATCATGAAGAAAGATTTCCTAACAA
>UMLR01093619.1_pt1 | contig 12688 bp, 6 predicted proteins | sample 1966741 | NCBI WGS metagenome assembly UMLR01 (sample SAMEA4836207, study PRJEB28245) | human gut metagenome | biome: gut microbiome; material: fecal sample | place: Denmark | collected 2008 | reverse complement strand
CCTGCCGCTGCTCTGCATCCAGTGTCTGCAGCACCCGAATGGCTTCCACATTGGCTTTATACTTTGTTTTCGGCCCTCCTGCGCCGAGATCATCGTCCGTAATGCGGAAGTTAATAGGTTTCTGTTTGGGCTGTGCAGGCTGTTCTGTTTCTGCTCCACTGTCCAGCGGAAGATTGTGCTGCCGCCGTGCATGGTTGACCTCTGCCGGGGTCATAGGCTGCTGGGTCAGCGGTTCAAGGGCTTCCTCTGCTGCTGCACGGCTGATGGCATCCGTTCGGTTCTGCACATCTGCGATCAGCTGCATCTGTTCTGGCGGGAAGTTAGGATTCAGCAGTTCTTCCAACTCGCCGCCTGCTTCTGCCACCGAATAGATCACATCCATCTGCTCCGGGGAGAAATCCTCGTAGGCCACACCCGCATTGTGCAGAGCCGTAAAGACTATGATTTCAACCGCTTCTTCCATCGGTACATCTGCCTGTTCGTACAGATGCCGAATGTACTCCAGCTGTTCCGTTCGGAAAATCGGATACCGAGCTTCTTTTGCAAAGGTCATGTCCTGCAAGCTGACCGTTCCCTGTTCAAAGTTGACCGAATCCACACGGAACTCTCTATCGTCCAGTTCAACGATGGTATTGACTGGCAGATATTCCTCTCTGCGGAAGTATTTCGTTTGGGCATGGGTTCCATCTTCCTGCTGGCCGGACAGATAGACACTCTCCCCCTGCTTCCAGAGCTTCATTGCCTGTGAAACCCACTGTTCACGCGGAAAACCAGATACCTCAACTTTGCCGAGTGCAGTTTTCTTTTCCAACAGTTTGCTGCCAAGCAGTTCCGAAACGCGCTTTGCATCCTCGCCGTAGAACTCAAAGCTGCCGTACTGCTCATAACCGACCAGCGCATCCGGGTAACGCTCTTTCAGTGCGTTATACTCGTTGGCGGCATCCAGTGGCAGGGGCTGCAAGGTCGGCTCAACGGTCTTTTCTTCCGCTGCATACGGAACCATCATGCCGCGCACCCACTGCGGTGCGTCCTTGCTATCCTGATACAGTGCAACGGCATCCCGTCTGTCCGTAATAACGTCCTGATAGGTGCGCTGGAAAATATCTTCTTGAATCCACTCTCCGAAGTGCGCCCATGTGTCGATAGCCTCGGAGTAAACAGCATTTTCCACCTCGCCAGAATCAAACAAATCCTCGATTTTCTCACGGATCAGATTTTCCGCTTCTTCCTCGGTGGTATCGCGGTCACGCAGCAACGGATAGATTTCGCTGCGCTCTACCTTTTCCAACAGCGTGTACAGACATTCTTTATAGATGCTGCGGCTGTCTTTCTGGGTGTGGTCCGCATCCAGTTTCAGGAAATCGTTCAGCGGATTCTTCGCCAGCGTTTCGCTATATGACGGTAACGGAATGACCCGGCCAGCCACCGCCGAATTTTCCATATCTTTCAGATAAACGTCATGAGCATTGGAACGCTCAATGCGGTACAGATGGTTATTGTCCAAATACAGAAAACTGCCGTTTTCTCTGCTGTACATTTGCTTGGGCTGATTTTCAAACGATTCTACTGCTTTTGCATCTTCTCTCGTTTGACGAACAACCGCCTTTGCATCATTCAGACTGTTAAACGGCCCTGTTTCTGCTGTACCTGTTCCCGTTTCTTCGTCATAATTGTAATGGTTATAGAACTTGCCATCGGGATATTGCAGAATTGCAATATCTTCGATATATCCTGCCTGCATCATCACCGTTGACTGATACCGCGCAACAACTTTTGCCTTTTGGGAGTTCTCAACCGCTGCGGCGGTTGACTGCTCTTTCGATTGCGCTTCCTGCTCCATGAAGTCAAACATGGACATCTGCCCCTGTTCAGGAACCGCAATCTCAACAGCCTGCTTCTTTTCCGGGAAAATCGTGTAAGTTCCCTCAACATACTGGTGCAGGATAGAGAGGGATTCTGCCTTACGCTCATATTCTTCCGAATCCAGCGGCACGGACAGCAGTGCATTGTCCATCTGTTCCAGCAGTTTCACCGCCTGTTCAGGGGCTTCCAGCTTTTCAACGAGAGCCTTTCGTCCTTCTTCATGGTAAAGGTCTTGCGGATAAGGCCGCTCCACGTCGTTCGGCAGATGGTGATAGAATCCCATCACCTGCATTGCCATCCGCTCGCACTCATAAGCAGGCATCCGGGAGTAGTCTGCCGGCTTCAAATACTCACTGTCACGGATCAGCCGGTCAATTCGGCCTGCAGCCTGGTTCCAGTTCAGATGAACACTGGCATCTGGGTTCCCATATGAACCACGTTCCAAAGAAATGCCTCTGCCATCGTGATCTTCGTGAGAATCATCTGCCCCGCAGAGTGCATGACTGCTGCCGCCGATCCCGTAATGGTCTTTCAGGAAGTCAGCCCGTTCTTTTTTGTCCTCATGATTCAGGAAGAACGAATAGATTGCCAGCCGACTGTCCGAATAATTGCTGCCCCGTGTGAAGTACGCATTGATTTCATCTTCCGTGATGAACTTCTTATACTCATTCCAGTGAAAGCCATCCCGCGCCGAGTAGTTCAGATAAGGCTTTGCAAACTGCTGGAACAGTGCCGCAACCTTATCCGGCTTATAAAAGTGCATCCGCATCAGGTCTTTATCTTCGGCATAGGCTTCCCCCAGCGCGGACAATCTCTCATTGAGGTCAGTCAGAAAATCCGTATCATCCAGCAAGCCTGCCAGCCTGTCTGTCAGTTCCGGGAAACCGCCCTGGAAGATTTCTGTATCCTGAAAGACTGCTTCGGCAACGCCATCTGCCAAGTCGCGCTCCATATAGGCCAATGTCTGCGCGTGTTCCTGCAAAGCGTTCTGCCGTGCAGCGTCCAGAACCGCCTGCGGCGCATACTCGCCCTGCCAGAGCAGTTCATGGATACGATTGCTCACATCCTCCCACGACAAAAACGCATTGACAAGCGTGCCGCCCTTTGCCGTGCTGCCTACTGCAATACGCAGCCCTAAATCATCGAACCAGACTGCATACTTTGCGCCGTCAATTTCAAAGCCTTTGCCGCCCGTACCATATTCGTTTTTCACGAACTCTGTGTATTCTTCCGGGGTTTTCTCAACCATGAAATTGTAGATCAGACGCAGCTGGCCCTTGCTGCGGTTGCTGCCCGTGCGCAGGATTTCATCGACCACTTCGGGATCAAGTGCAATTTCATCCGCATACCGCGCCTGGATCGGTACTTCAATGGCGCGGATCTGCTGTTCCACGGTGGGCAGATCGGGAAAAGAAAAAGCAGAGGCAATTTCTTCCTCTGCTTCGCTCAAATCCTGTTCTGTTGTCGTTTTGGTTAATTGTACACCAATTCCTTCAAGACGATCTCCTCGGCCATCGCTGTCAGGTTGTTCTGGTGCGCCGCCCATGCCAGCGGGTCCTGCTCCTTGCTCGGTGCCGGGAACTTCTCGTTCAGGCTGTCCAGCAGCGTTTCCACCCGGCTCTCCGCTTCTTCCTCGATCTGCGCCAGATGCTGGTTCAGTCTGCCGCTCATCAGCATACTCTGATACCAGTTCTTTCGGTTCTCTTTCAGATACGTCCTGCGCAGCATCCCGTACTTCCCGATGGTCTGCGGCTCGTCCTTCACGGCCAGATTCGGGAACAGATAATCTCCCTTGCGGTAATACGTCAACTCCATTTTCTTTTCCTCCTTTGGTCGTGGCATCTGCGGTTTCGCGCTTTAATGTGCTAAAGTTCGCATTTGTATTATACAAGCTGTCAACAGATTTTTCAAGCTGCTGCGTGATTTCTTTTTTGTAAATTTTCCGCATCTCACGGCCAATGTCAAAAAGAACCGCTTCGCACTGTTCGGAAACCGCATTGCCAAGAAACGACAGCACAGGCAGCTTGTTGAAATCCACAATACGGATAAAGTCATCATCGTCCAGCACATCCATAGGCTCCTGCCCACAACGGCGGGAAAGCGTATAGAAGATACTGTTGGTCATCAGTTCCCGGAATCGGACACGGATGTTATCTTCGTCCAGTTCTTCCAGAAAAGTATCCGCCACCTCATAGGCCAGACCGTCCATCGCTTCATCCAGATTGTCGGCAGTCAACTGCTGTGCCAGTTCCATCAGGGCGGTGTTCATGCTGTCTGTCTGGGATAAACCATATGTATCTTCCAGATGGTCTAAGATAGCCTGCTCATGCTCGTGGCTGTCCAGATTCCATAAGAGCGGTGTTTTTCCGCCGCGCACCAGATGGGTGTCAGCAATATCGAACACATACCGCAGCTTGGTACGCGGTCCGGTATCATCCAGAAGCGCGATGCCTTTTGCGCCACGGTTGACCCATCGGCTCATTTTCTGATTCCAGAGTTCCAGTTCTGCGCAGGCGGTTGCATCGGGCCGCTGTGCGTGGATCAGGAGTGTATCGGTGAACGAATAGCGGTACAGCCGCGCCGCCACATCCAGATAACTCATCCAGTCCTGTGGCGAGTTACTGACATACCGGGCGTTCTGCTGCGCCAATTCTCGAATATCGTTAATCTGTGGCAAGGGTCAAACCTCCTTTTATGTTTTCTTTTTCATCGGTGCTTTGGGAAATTCCAAGCTGTACTGTGCACGGTCATCTTCGACGCGCATCACAAGATCGGCAGCGAACGTTTTATCTTTTTTCACGGAATAAAAGTCTTTTACATGGGTGCGGCCTTTCTTCAAAAGGTCTACCGCCATCTTCTTGTCCAGCGTTTTTCTCATGTTGGACAAGTATCTGCTTTCTTTCCAGAGAGCAAATTTACAGCTGCGGTCTGCACAAAAAAAGCCGAGTTTGCTCTCATGTACAGGGTTTCCGCAGACCGGGCAGCTTCCTACGCTTACCTTATTATGATGGGGAGCTGCCGCGACGGTAGGAATCTGCCGGAGGTCGGCCAGCATCCTATCGAGCAGTCCGTGGATGCCCTGCATAAAATCGTGGGGTTTGATCTCACCGCGTTCCATCCGCAGCAGGTCATTTTCCCATTCGGCTGTCATACTGGCAGATTTCAGGTAGTCCGGGATATTGCGGATCGCGGCCACACCGTCCTCCGTGGGAATCATCTGCTTGCCTTTACGCTGCACATAGCCGGCGGATACCAGCTTTTCCAGAATCGCAGCGCGCGTTGCAGGGGTTCCCAGACCTTTCTTCTCCGTGTCCTTTTCAAATTCCTTGTTGCCTGCGGTTTCCATGGCCGACAGCAGGGTATCTTCGGTGTAGACTTTCGGCGGTGAAGTAAAGCCCTGCTTTTTCTCTGCCCGTACTACCGGAAGAACAATTCCCTGCTCCATCTTTTTCGGAAGCGGCACAACCTTGTCCTTTTCCGGCTCTACGAACGGAACAGGCTTTGCCGTATATCCGGGCTGCAAAATTTCCTTATACTTTGCCGTGAAGTTCCTGCCCTGGCAGCACACGGTTACCAGCACATCCTCATAGATGAACGGCGGCTGCACAGCCTGCACCAGTTTCCAGATGATAAGCGAAAGGATCTTCTGTTTGGTTTCGGACAGTTTTTCCTTGCTGCATTTTACGCTCTGCATGGTCGGCAGGATTGCGTGGTGGTCTGTAACCTTGCTGTTGTTGATAACGCAGCTTACATCTGCCGCTGTGCCATCCAAGGCCAGCACCAGCGATTCCACCGTCTTGCGCATATCCTCGGTCACAAACTGGCTATCCGTTCGGGGGTATGTCACCAGCTTTTCTTCATACAGCTCTTGCAATGCCTGCAAGGTCTGGCTGGCAGTCAGACCGTAATAGCGGTTTGCTTCTCGCTGCAAGGTCGTCAGGTCATACAGCTTCGGGGGCTTCTTCTCCACTCGCTTGCGCTCGATGCTGCCGACCACCGCGCACTGACCATCACAAGCGGCCTGCATGGTATCGGCATCCTGTTCCCGCCCCATCTGTTCCGATACTGCCACAACACCTGCGCCGGACAGTTCCACTTTGTAATAGGGTTCTTTTACAAAGTTCTGGATTTTGGTCTGCCGTTCGGTCAGCATCGCCAGCGTCGGGGTCTGCACACGGCCAATGGTCTGTTTTCTGCCGTACTTTTTCGTAAAAGCACGGGTTCCGTTCATGCCGATCAGCCAGTCTGCTTTTGCCCTGCACTCGGACGCTGCAAACAGATTATCATACGCCGCACCATCTTTCAGGTTTTCAAAGCCCTGCTGGATGGCGGCATCCTCCATGCTGCTGATCCACAGCCGCTTGATGGGGAGTTTGCTTCCGGCAAGAGCATACACACGGCGGAAAATCGCTTCACCCTCGCGCCCTGCGTCGCAGGCGTTCACCACATAATCGAATTTCTTGCTGCGGAGCAGTTTGCGCAGAACATTGAACTGCGGCTTCTTGGTACTGTGTACCAGCAGTTTCCACTCAACAGGGAGAATCGGCAAATCCTCAAATCGCCAGTTTTCATAGCGTTCATCGTAGTGTTCCGGGGCTGCATACTCTGCCAGATGCCCCAGACACCAGCTTACCACGCAATCCCCACCCTCCAGATACCCGTCCTCCTGCCGATATGCACCGATCACTTTTGCAATGGATTTCGATACGCTCGGTTTTTCTGCAATCACCAGATATTTCAACGCTTTCTCCTTTTTGAAAAAAGCAGGGATAGCCTTTCGACTACCCCTGCATCCTTATGTTACGGTTTTCTTATGTGCCATTTTCGTTGCCGGACTGATTATCCTCGTTCACAGTCGCAAGGCTCTGGTCTGTTTCCAGATTTTCACTCTGCGGCGTTTCTTCTTTTGGCTTCGGCTTATAAATGTAGAAGTAGAAGAAAGCACCTGCACCGCCCAGTGCAGCCACGAATACCAGCAGCAGAATCTTATTCATGCCGCCGCTCGATTCCTCTTTCGGTTCTTCGATTTCCACATCCGGGGTAGGTTCAGGTTTGGTTTCGGGCAGAACTACCGCAGGCGTTTCTTCTTCCTGCTTGCCGTTCCGTTCTTCATCGTCCAGAAACTCCTGCAAATCGTACTCGTCGATCATCGAGAGCATATAGACGTTTTCGCTGTTTCGCGCCCGGTCGATCACCAGAAAGAACGTATTGCCGCCCTTCGTCTTGACCGTGAAGAACTCCTTGCTGGGGTCATCCATGATATTGTCCTCTACCTCGCCGTTGCCTGCGATGGTGAACGGGATCTTTTCTTCCTCGGTCGGTTCCTCTTCCTCGATCACCTGCACAGGTTCCTCTGCCACCTCGGTGGTATCCACATAGGCAAAGGCCGGAGTCGAAAAGCCCACCGCCATCAGCAGGGTCAGAATTGTGCTGGGGATAACAACTCCCAGCCGTTTAAGCATCTTTTTCAATCGCTTCCTCCGTTTCTGCTTCCTCCGAAGCGTTGTTTACAGTGGTCAGGAACGTCACGTTGCCTGCCTGAATGTTGTCCAGCAGAGCCAGCAGTTCGCGCCCGCCCATCTTGGTGCTGCGGATGGCACGGATGATCTCGCTGTCCTCTTCCTTTTTCTGTGCAGCCCGGATGGTTCTCAGCCGTTCTTCCAGTTCCGCGATCTGCTGTTCTGTCTTTTCGGCTTCATCCAGATATTTCTGTAATTTTTTGCCCATCGGCCCTCCTTTCAGTTGATGCGGCCAAAGCCTAAAAAGTGGCTTTGCCAGTAGGTCGAATTGATGCTGGTATAGGAAATGGGATCGCCACAGTGAATCATCATGCCATTGCCGACATAGATTCCAACGTGCGACGCGCCAGCAGTGTTATAGGTTTTTTCAAAGAAGATCAAGTCACCGGGCTGCGCATCCGCAGGAGAAACATAGCTGCATTTTCCACGCAGACCGTTGGCCGTTGTTCGTCCAACGCTCCATCCATTGCCGCAGTTATTGATGACCCAGCAAACGAAGCCAGAGCAGTCAAAACTGGTGCTGGGGGAACTGCCGCCCCACACATACGGCATACCGAGATATTTTTCGGCTTCCTCAATCATCCTTGCGAACTTTTCATCCGAAAGGGCTTCCGCTGGAATATCATACTTGAAACCACCACCGGAGCCACCAGCACCGCCTGTGCCGATACTGCCCGTTGTGCCGCCGCTGTATGTCGGGGAGCCTGCACCGAACAGTTCCGGGCGGTTGCCGTAGGTCATGTTGTAGGCATCGTACCGCCCGGTCTGCTTCCGGTTCATGTTCTTCCGCGCGATGGTATCGAAGCCCTTATTTTTCAGCAGGACATTGAGGATTTTATACTCGTACTCCACTTCTTCCTGATAGGTATAGGTTTCCATGCTGATGTTTCCAAAAGCATCAATCGTTGGTCGAACCCCTACTCTGGTTTCCATGCGAGTGCGAATCTCAATGGTTTCCCACACTTTCAGGAGATACTGCTGCTTGAACAGTTCCTTGATAACAGGCTTGACCTGTCCTCTGGTGAACTGCTCATAAACTGCCGTCAGATGAGAAATCAGCTGATACGGGTCATGGCCGATCTCGTCCAGCTGATAGCGGTATTCATCATAGCCCGGATGTGTGGATTCCATCTGCCGAATCTGTTTATCCAGTTCCTTTTCCAGTTCCAGATAATCCTCTTCCGCGCCTTTCATGTCGGCATCCTTACTGGGATATGTCGTTCCCACAAAGGTACTGCCTGTTCCCTGAATCGCTGCACCACAGCTTGAAAAGACTCCCAACATTACCATCACCAGAAGGATACCAACACCAATACCGACCCATAGGGTTTTGTGCTGCACGACGATCTCCTGCACCGCCGCTTTCGCTTTCTCCGTAATGGTGTTTGTTGCCGTTGCTGCCTGCTTGCTGGCGGCAGTTCCGGCTTTCTGGCCGCGCTTGGCGGCTGCATAGGCATCCTTATACTGCTTTTTCTGGTAAAACTTCGCACCGACTGTTTTTGCTTCACCTCCTGCGGCAGTCGGTGGCGGCTGGGGCTGTTTCTTTTTCAGCTGCGGTTCTGCTGCATTTTCTGCAGTACCGCCCTCGCTCTCGGAAAATTTCAGGCGGCTGGACTTCTGATCCTCGCCACCTCTTTTCTCTACTCTGGCAGATTTGTCTTTGGGCTTTTTCCTGCCTTTGACAAAGTGGTGCAGGCGTTCGGCGGCTTCTTCCGACTTATGAGCAGCTTCCACGCCGGAATTGTCCTTTTCCACCTGATGTACTTTCTGATGGGCGAACCCGGTGGCGGTGTCCACTCCTTTCTTGGCCACCTTCTTAACGCCCATTCCTACGCCACGGACAATGCCGCCTTTTTCATCTTCAAAAGAAAGTCGGCCTTTCTTTGTGGGCGGCTCTGCATCCGATTCCGCAGGCGCATCCTTCGGCTTCCCGTCCTCCTGATGGGCTTTGTAATAGTCTGCGCTCTGCTTGGCGGTGCTGTGATGCCGGGGTACATCCTCCTCCCCGTCCCCGGCATCCATGCACCGTTCTTCTTCCACGATAGGTTCTTCATCGGCTTCCTTTTCTGCAGTTTCTTTTGCCGAATCTTCCTGCTCCGGCTTTTCTTCTGCGGTTGCGGACTTCTGTTCCCCGGTGCGGAGGTTTTCATCCACCAGACCATCCTTGGTCATTTTCTGGACGATTTTATCTCTGCCCCGAAACTTTTTGTCTGCTATGGGAATCACCTCCTTCCGGCTGGAGCCATCATGCGATCAAGGCTGCGTGGGTTTCCCACTTATCAAGCACCTGCTCCAGCTTCCGGGCAAAGGCGATCAGACGGGCATTCACTTCCTCACGGTCAAGATAACCGTGGGCTTCCATGTGAAAGCCGTCAGTCAGTTCATCGGCCAGTGTGCCAACGGCGTAAAAGTCCTCCAGCACCGTATGCACTACCGATTCTTCATCTTGGAAGTTGAGCGGCTCCACCTCATCGAAAGGCGGGCCAGAATCACTTTCGTGCGGCTCCATGTCAGAGTGATGTTGAATCTTGCGGCTCAGTCGGTCAAAAATATTCGATGTGTTCATGCTTCTTTTTTCTCCTTATATTTTCCCATCTCATTGGGCTTCGTTGTCATCAGGCTATACAGTTTCAGCGATGTATCGAACTTATCCTTGAACGGGATTATCGTGTTGCCGTAGAACAGCAGTCCCTCGCCCTCGTTGCTGTTCGTCACATACGACAGCTGGAACGGCGAAATGTTAAGCTGCTTTGCAAGGATTTGTCGGTCGCCGGATGCCTGGTTGAGCATATAAATAAAATCGCTGTTCTCGAAGATGTTCTCGATTTCCCGGCTGGCCAGCAAATCCTTAATGTTCTGCGTAATTCCTGTCGGTACACCGCCCCATTTTCGGAACCGCTTCCAGATTTCGACGCTGTATGCAGCGGTCTGTTCCTCTTTCAGCAGGAGGTGGAACTCGTCTATATAGTACCGGGTGTTCTTTTTGCTGTTGCGGTTGATGGTGACACGGTTCCAGACCTGATCCTGGACGATGAGCATACCCAGTTTTTTCAGCTGTTTGCCCAACTCCTTGATGTCGAAACAGATGATGCGGTTATCCAGTTCCACATTCGTCTGATGGTTGAACACACGCAGCGAACCATTGACGTAGATTTCCAACGCTGTGGCGATACGCTGCGCCTGCCGTTCCTTCTGCTCCCGCAGGCAGTCGTACAGATCACCGAGCGTCGGCATATTCTCCGGCTTCGGGTCGTTCAGATACTTCTGATAGACCAGCGGCAAGCAGCGGTCAATGACCGACTTTTCTTCCGGCTCCATGCCATCCCGTGCACCCATAATCAGTTCGCACAGGGAAAGAATAAAGTCCGATTTCATGCCCAGCGGGTTATCATCGTCCGCATAGTTGAGGTTAATGTCCATCGGATTGATGTAGTCCTTACTGGTGGACGAGATATGAATGACCTGTCCGCCCAGTGCTTCCACCAGCGGATAATACTCGCCCTCCGGGTCTGCCACGATAATATCGTCCGTTGTGGTAAAGAACACATTGGTAATTTCACGTTTTGCACTGAACGACTTACCGCTGCCGGGTGTGCCGAGGATCAGGCCGTTCGGGTTTTTGAGCTGTTTGCGGTCTGCCATAATCATGTTGTTAGACACTGCGTTCAAGCCGTAATAGAGGGAATCGCCCTCCATAAAAAGCTCCTGCGTGGTGAAAGGAACGAAGATGGCAGTGGAAGTTGTGGTCAGTGCGCGCTTGATGGGAACGAGGTTATTTGCCAGCGGCAGGCTGCTCATAAGGCCCTGCTCCTGCAAATAATCCAGACGGTTCAGTGTGCAGTTGAACTTCTGAGCGATGCCAGCAGTCTGAAACACAGCACTATCCAACTCCTGCTTGGTCTTGGCCGTATTGAGGAAAAGCACCGTAACAAGGAACATACGCTCATTACGGCTCTGCAGATCATCCAGAATCTTCTTGGCCTCGCCACCATAAGTTGCAAGGTCGCTCGGAATAATTTCCATATCATAGCCGGAACGCACCGCCTTTTTCTGTTCCTCAATCTTCATGCGGTCAAGGTCTGTGATCTTGCCCTTGATGAGTTTGATTGCCTTGAGCTGGTCTACCGACTGCACATGAATGCTGACGACCAGATTTTTGTCCATATCCAGAAACTCAGCCAGCACCTTATCCGTCAGTTCCGGGGCAAGGATGTTCAGATAGGATGCAGCACCATAGGTATCGCCCATCATAAAGTCCTTGCCGCTTTTGAACAGGAGACTGGTCGGAGCAATGAAGTCCTTGGTGGTCATGCCGCTTTGCAGGATGCGGTCATAACTGAAATCGAACTTCTGCTGTTCCTCCTGATGAAAGGTTTCGTACATGATCTGAAGCCGTTCCACGCCGTTCAGCGGGTAGGCTTTCACGCCCAGCACCTTGAAATTGTTGAGAATATCGGTTTCGATACGCTCCAGCCGGGGCTTTGCTTCCCGGACACTCTTTGCTTCGATACTGAACGTGATGTACTTCGTCCGAACCAGACCGTTGTTACCCTTGGCAAGCTGCTGTTTCAGCATCTGTGCATATTCCATACGCACATCGTCAAACGCGTCGTGCTGCGGTTCAATCTGAATTACCTTGTTGTACTCGCTCATGTCGCTCTTGTGGTTGATGAACGACAACTGAAAGCGGATACTGGCATCGAAGTAGTTGAGGAAGTCGCACCAGCTTTCAAAGATGGTGTTCTTATCCTCGTTCTGTGCCAGCTGGTAGTTAATGTCGTAGAATCGGACGGTTTTGGAATACAGATGTTCCTCCACCCGGCAGATACCGTCGCGCCCCATTTCCAGATATGGAATGGAACGCTGCACAGTCAACCGCTGTTCCTTCTGGCTCTTTTCGGGTTTCCGAAAGAACTTCTGGAAGAAGCCGCCCGACTGCGGTTTCTTCTTCGGTTCACTTTTTACCAAGGATGCCTCCTTTCTTCTGGATCAGTACTGCGGTTTCCAGTTCCCGCTCATACAGGTTTTCGACCTCATAGCGGCGTACCGCAGGACGTTTGAATCGGACGCTGATGAAATTCGTCAGGATGGTTTCAAGGTGCATCCCGTTTTTCTCATACAGCGCAAAGAAAAACTCCGGCAGCATCAGGAGTACCATGCCTGCCGCCGCATTGCTGGTTCCCAGCGTATCGCGCGTGAGGAAATAGAACGGAACGCCAATGCCTGCTGCGAAACCCATACATACAAGCTGGCGTTTCGTTAAGTTCAGAAAGACCTTGTTCTTCACTTTGGAAAGGTCTTTGGGA